>Ga0335072_10002076_pt1 | contig 31643 bp, 35 predicted proteins | sample Lox_Sample_21_FD_206725 | JGI IMG/M metagenome (GOLD analysis project Ga0335072, IMG submission 206725) | Soil microbial communities from Loxahatchee National Wildlife Refuge, Florida, United States - Lox_Sample_2.1 | ecosystem: Environmental > Terrestrial > Soil > Wetlands | place: USA...
CTGGCTCGATGCTCGATATTGAGTGCCACTGCGTCCCGGACCAGCGCCTTCAGCGCCACTTCGTTCACCTTGTCGCCTTCGTGCAGGTCGATGGCACGCCGCACATTCCCTTCAAGGCTCGAGTTGAACAGGCACTTCGGATCCTGCAGCGACGCGCCCCTGGCAAAGGTCATCTTTACGTGATCCTTGTAAGTCTCGCCGGTGCACACGATTCCGGCGTGCTCCCAAACCGGTGTCCCCATCCACTTCCACTCCTCCACAATCTCCGGATCGGCTGCGTGGATAATGCTGCGCACCTTCGCCAGCATCTTCCCGCGCCAGTCGCCCAGCTCCTTAATCCGCTCGTCAATCAGTGCCGCTGCTGCTTCCATCTCGCCACTCCTTTCTGTCTGCGTATTCTGACCCGCCCCTCAGTGGGCCACTGCGCCCCGCTGCTCTCGTCCGCCCCGCCATTTGGCTGCGTACGGCAGCAGGAAGAGGTACATTCCGCTCACGAATTGCAGCGCGAGCGTGGCCACCGCCATCAGTCCCAGGCCGTTGGTGTACCGCTTCATCAGAATGGCGACGAAGTTGATCAGCACTGCCACTGTAAACGCCACCGACAGCCAGCGGTGCGTCCATCGAATCCACTTGTTCCAGTGCATAGAAACCTCCTCACGATTGGGGAGCCGGCCCGGGCGGCATTTTCGGGGCTGCGGAGCCGAACATTTCCGCGTACTCGCCCACCAGCCGCTGCCAGCCTTCCACATGCATGGTCCCGATCCCCGCGAGCCGGCCGATAGGATGGCCGCGGAGCAGGCGATCCAGAACATCGAAGCTGATGTGCCAGCCCGCCGCGCCCCACGAAACGAAGCGGCGATCGATGCTGTGCCACAGCGTGAGCCGCGTGCCTTCGCCCAGTGGCTCCAGCTCCCAGCGCATCTGGTTGTACTCGAGCAGCCTCGGCGCCTCGGCTCGGGTTATGGTCGTCTCGGCCACATAGTTCGTTCCCGACCACTTCACCTTCACCGTGACGCCCGCGGTTCCCAGGTTCCCGTCCGCGTCAAAAGGAGCCCACTGGCGCAGGTGCGCCGGATCAGTGATTGCCTGCCACACCAGCTCCGGCGGGTGGCGCAGTTCCCGGACCAGGATCAGCGTCCACAGCTCTCCGTCCTTGCGTACCTGCGCCCCGCTCGCCGGGCCCGGGATGTACCGCGTGGGATCGTTCATGGCTCTCAGCCTTGCCAGCGCATCAACTGCGTGACCTGAATAACATTGCCACAAGTGTCCTTTACCATGGCAATCTTCGACGCGGTGACGTCGGTGGGCGGCATGGTGAACTCAGCGCCGCGCGCCTGCATGCGCTCGTAATCGGCCTGCAGGTCGTCGGTAAAGAACATCGCCGCCGGCTGGTTCTGCTGGAACAGCGCCTGCTGATAGGTCTTTGCCGCCGGATTGTTGTTCAGCGCCAGCTGCAGCTCGGTGCCGTCGGCGTCCTCGGCGGAGGCCACCGTGAGCCACCGGAAGGGTCCATTGCTGAAATCGGACTTCTTTACGAAGCCCAGCACATCGGTATAGAAGCGCAGAGCTTTTTCCTGGTCGTCGACATAAATGCTGGTCACTTTGATCTTCATCGGATTCCTCTTCATTTTGAAATACGCGGCGCCGCCGCGGGCCCTACTGCTTTTTCCTGGGGTTGGTTGGAGTGGTTGGGGTAGGGGAAGGGTTGATGCGGTCGAGGTGGCGCTCCAGAGCATCCATCTGCGTCGACCAGAACCGCCGGAACTGCGCCAGCCAGGCATCCAGTTCCTGCAGCGGTTCCGGCCTCAGCCGATACAGACGGCGCTGTGCGTCCACCGTGGATTCCACGAAACCCGCCTCGCGCAGCACACGCAGGTGCTTCGAGACCGCGGGTTGCGACATCCGAAGCTGCCGCTCGATCTCGCCCACCGACTGTTCGGACTCGACCAGAAGGCTAAGGATCGCGCGACGGTTGGGTTCGGCCAGGATTTCGAAAACAGATTCCACGCCTGCTAATATGCCTTAATACGTATATACGTGTCAAGGCATATTAAGAAAAATCTAAAAGGACCACCGAAGCTCTCGGAGCGTATGGGTCCTCACCGACCGCCAACCTGTTTACCACCAGAGAAATGTCGTTCATTGATCTCCTGATCCGGCATCCGCGGATTCCCTGGCTTTTGCCTGGCCACTCGTCGCAAGCGAATAGAACTGAGCGCTGGATCTGACCCGGTAGCCATCCCGCGAATCTACCCTTCGTCCGTAAAGATCTCCTCAATCCGCAGCCCGAACAGCCGCGCCAGCTTAAAAGCCAGCGGCAGGCTCGGATCGAACTTGCCCGTCTCGATCGCGTTCACGCTCTGGCGCGACACTTCCAGCGCCTTCGCCAGGTCGGCCTGCGACCACGCCCGTTCCGCACGCAGCACCCGCAGCCGGTTCTTCATCACCGATACCTCCGCTGGACCAGGGGCATCGCCACCGCGACGAAGATCCAGAACATCGGGTAGACCCACGCCAGGCGCAGATGAGGCGCGCGCCCGAAATCCTCCATGTAACCCCACGCCGTCACCACTGCCAGGGTCGCCGCCACCGCGCACAGAATGGCCTGGATATAGAGGTTGCGCTGAAACTCATCTTTCTCTTCGCTGAGGTAGGCGCCGGTGATCACCAGCGTCCAGGCCACCGGCACCGCCGGCAGCACAGCCAGAAAATACGACGGCAGCCCGCTGACATGTCCGTGCCGGATCCCCATCACCGCCGCCAGGGAGAAGACAAGGCAGAAGAACGCCGCACTGATCATCCGGACCAGATACCGCCGCTGCGCCGGGTTCGAAAGACACCACATAGTGAAGTCTCCTTTCCACATAGACAAGGAAACATTACATTGCCAGTCCGATAGTGTCAAGTGGAATTGACATGGCTGCGCGAAATTATCCCTCGCGAATCCCTGACGTCCCGGCAGCCTCCCGGCACAACGAAAACCGCCCCTGTTCCTTCCTACTTTTCAGGAACGACTCACAAATGAGGGGGTAACTCGTGCGATTTTCCTGGCTCCTGACCGCCGCAGCCGCTGCGGCGTTTTCGCTCGTCCCAACTCCACGCGCTCACGCGCAAATCTCGGTACAAATCGGCCCCGCTCCAGTTTGTCCTTACGGTTACTACGACTACGCACCCTACGAGTGCGCACCCTACGGCTACTACGGGCCGGAGTGGTTCCGGGGCGGAGTCTTTATCGGCGCCGGACCGTGGTTTCATGGTCCCGCCCACTTCCACGGTTACGTCGACAACCATTACGACCCGCACTATGGCTATCACGGGGCGTATCCGCATCATGGCGAGCACGACAACTGGGATCACGGCCACTGGGCCGGTCATCCGCGCGGAGAATTTCACGGTAACGAGATGCGCGACGGCCACGGTCACGCTGAACACAGCGGCCACCCGCACTAAACGAAGAACCGCGCCGACCGAGAGCGATCCAATTCACAGCGTTCTTTCAAGTTCGATCGCTCTCGTTCCGGGAAGGCGAATTTGAGTTCGCCACCAGCGGCGCACCATCGGCGACCCGCAGTCTCACCCGGCCCTGGACCCTGGATCCCGGCTCACTTCACCACGGCATCCAGCCGCGCATCGTGCGCCGGAACCTCCGCCTGTTCGCGCCACATCCGCTCCACGATGGCGAGCGCCTCTTCGACGTTGTGCCCGACCTGCACCAGCCCGCGGTTCTCAGACTGGATGAAACCTTCCCTGACACAGTGGTCCAGGAAGGCGAGCAGCCCATCCCAGAAGCCGCGCACATTGACCATAACGCACGGCTTGGCATGAATCTTCAGCTGCGCCCAGGTCACGATTTCGATGAACTCGTCCATCGTGCCGTATCCGCCCGGCAACGCGACAAACGCATCGGCGCGGTCCGCGAGCATGGCCTTGCGCTCGTGCATCGTGCGCACGACGTGCAGCTCCGTCAGCCCTTTGTGATCGATCTCGCGCTCCCGGATCACGTCGGGAATGACGCCAACGACCGCGCCGCCCGCCCCCAGAGCCGCATCGGCGACCGCGCCCATTGCACCGACGGTTGCACCACCGTAGACCAGCCCATGGCCGCGCTCGGCAATCCGCCGTCCCAGCTCGCTCGCCGCTTCCAGATAGACCGGAGACGCGCCCGCCGCCGACGCGCAGAAGACACACACCCACTTTTTCTCGAAGCCCGCACCGCTCATCTCTCCGAGTCTAGCGCCGCGCGCTGCGGAATTCCGCGCCGGAGAAGGGAAGCGAGCGAAGAGCCGGCCGTGACCCGCAACCTGTCACCCATGACGCATCGCCTGTGCCCTGCATCCCTGTGCCCTCTACGCTGGACCCCCGCCTTTACCGCACCGTCACATCGTCGGCGATGCGGTCGTACTCATCCTCGGAAACAGCGCCCTTCTTTACCAGGTCCTGCGGCGTTCCATAGGGCCGGTGTGACTCAATGCGGCGCGCGGTCGTTGCGCTGACGCCGGGCAGCGATTCGAGTTCGGCGCGGCTGGCCCCGTTGATGTCCACCGCGCCTTTGCCGTTGTGGAGTCCCGCTTTGACTCCACTGGCGACGTCATGGGCCTCGCGCTCCGCATTCGCTGCCGCTACGCGCGCCTCAGCCGCGGCCTGATCGGCCGCGCGTTTCGCCTTCTCGGTGGCCTGTTGTGCCTGTTGCTGAATCTGCCGATCCGATGCTGGTTTCCCGTTCAGGTTGCACGATGCCAGCCACAGCAGAGCCGTGCACAGCCCCATCACGGCAACGACTCGTATCCCCAAATCCCAGTTTCTCTTCATGGGTCCCATGCCTCGCCTATGCATGGAATCCTCTGATTCCCCAGGAGTTGCCAACTGGTAACGGCGGGGGCCGAAAATTTCGCTGTTCAACCCTCTCGGAACAGCGCTAACATGCTTCTCCGGACGGCCCCTTCTGCCCTCCGAGGCCGGGTTCCGGTTGATAGATCCAGGGTTTCCGGACCCGCTGTGGCACCAGGAGCCGGCTCAACCGTTTCGTGGCTCGGCCTTTCGGTCAGCCTCGGTTGCAGCCAGTCACCCCGCTCGCGACCGGCCGCACTCCCGGCAGCTCGCCGAAACTCCGTCTCCCCGATCCGGAAAATCAATCCCCCACGAGGCGCTTATGAGTTCCATCATGAGCTTTATGCCCGTCGTTTGGATCGTTTGGGCGGCAGTCATCACGTTCCTGCTGGTCCTTTTGGTTTATCGCTCCAACCTCACCCGCTACGAAGAAGATCAGATCTTCCTCGACGAATCCGCGAACCACCAGAAGAAGGAACAGGAAGAGCTGATGGTCAGAGTCAACAAGATTCAGCCGCTGATCCGCATCGTCACCGGAGCCACCTGCGCTCTGACGGTCGGAATCCTCGGCGTGTACGTTTGGGATGCTCTGCAGCATCTGATGTAAAAAGGAAACTCCTGACCCAGGCGCGCTCGCGCCTGGAGGATGAACGATGGTTTCTGCGCAGGGCCGGAATCCGGCCGGCCCGCGCTGAGTCTGTGCCTGCGTCGTTCCGGCACGCTAATCCGTGCGCAAATTCTGCGGTTGCCCGCCCGCCGGGGTAAATTGGAACCTGTCATGGCAAGCCAGACCACGCCTCAGAGGAACATCCCCGCCAGTCTCATCGACGAGGCGCGCCTCCATGTCTATGACGCTGCTATCCGCACGCCGCTGGTGCGACTCAATCACGACGGGCCCGCCGAAATTTATCTCAAACTTGAATGCCTGCAGCCCATCGGCTCCTTCAAAATTCGCGGAGCCTGGAATGCCGTCCGCCTTCTCCCCGCTGAGAAGCGCAGCCTCGGCGTCTGGACCGTCAGCGCAGGCAACGCCGCTCAGGGTGTGGCCCTCGCTGCGCGCAGAGCCGGTGTCCCCTGCAGAATCCTGATGATCGAAACCGCCCCGCAGGCGAAGTTTGACGCGGTTCGCCGGCTTGGCGGCGAAGTGGTCAAGGCCTCGTACGACCAGTGCTGGCAGGCACTGGCCGACCGTGCTCACCCGGCCATGAACGGCGCCTTCGTCCATCCCTTCGAAGACGACGCCTTCATCGCAGGCAATGCCTCAGCGGGCCTCGAAATCATCGAGGACCTCCCCGATGTCGATGCCATTGTCGCCGCATTCGGCGGAGGCGGCCTCTCCTGCGGCATCGCCTCTGCCCTCAAAGCTCGCGGGCACAAAGCCCGTGTCTTCGCGGCCGAGCCTGCCACCGCGGCCCCGCTCGCGCTCTCCCTTGCCTCCGGCTCCCCCCGGAAATTCCCCAACTGGCAGGCCACTTTTGTCGACGGTTGCGGGGGCAAGTCGGTCTTCCCCCGCATGTGGGACCTCGCCCATCATCTTCTCGCAGGCTCCATCGTGGTCACCCTCGAACAAACGCGCCACGCATTGCGCCTCGTGGCCGAGCGCAATCGAGTCATCGCCGAAGGCGCGGGAGCCTGCGCTGTAGCTGCAGGCATGACCGGCCAGTGCGGCGCTGGCAAAGTCGTCTGTATCGTCAGCGGCGGCAATATCGATCTGGCAAAATTCTCCGAGCTTGTCTCCCAGGCCTGACCTCGACCGTTATTCCGCCGGTCCTCTCCGACCTTGTGTCCCTTTATCCTGAAGTGTGATCGCACAGCCGCTCTCGCGCCCGACCGCGCCACGCCGCAGAAATCCGCTCCGGTCGCTGACCTTTCGCTCGGCGCTCCTCGGGCTTTTGTGCGGCCTGATCGCGCTGTGGTTGATGGCCGCGCTCAGCCTCGTGTTCCTGAAGTGGATCGATCCCCCGACGACAGCCGTCCATATCGAGCGTCGCTTCGAGGCGTGGACCCACAACAAGCCGTATCACGAGCGCTACCGATTCATTCCATTGCGCGAGATCTCGCCGAACCTGCAACACGCAGTCATCGCGGCTGAGGACGCGCGCTTCTACCAGCACCACGGCTTCGACTGGCACGCGATGGAGCTGGCCGCTGACAACGACATGGAAGGCGGCCGCCTGCGCGGTGGGTCAACCCTCACGCAGCAGCTGGTCAAAAACCTGTTCTTCGGAACCGGCCGGTCGTTCCTGCGCAAAGGGGCGGAAGCTTCGCTGGTTCCGGTGGCCGAATTCGTTCTCGGCAAACAGCGCATCCTCGAGCTGTATCTGAATGTGGTGGAGTGGGGGCCGGGCATCTACGGCGCCGATGCAGCCTGCCGTTCGTGGTACCGCATGCCCGCCGCCAGGATCGATGCGGATCAGGCCGCCCGGCTCGCCGCGATTCTTCCTTCTCCGCGGCGACGGCATCCCGACCGCATGAACAACTACAGCGGCATCATCGAGGAGCGTGAGCGCCAGATGGGCTGGTGATCAGGTCTGAACGACCTGTTCTGCACCGCGAAACAGGGCGCGCAGAGCGCGCCACACCCAGCGGATCAGCAGCACGATCATCAGCACCAGAACGATGGCGATCGAGCCGGCAGCGTAGGGATGCCGCGTCGCCAGCCAGGTCAGCCCGATCGCGAGCACGTCTTCACCCATGCTGAGACTCATGTTCGAGAAGGGCTCCGGCGAGGGTGTTACCGCAGCGCGCACCGCCGTCTTGCCTCCGTGCGCGGCCAGGGCGATGAGCCCGCCGAGGAGCGTCGCTGCGAGCTGCTCTGCCGGCGTTAACGTCGATGTGGCGCGCCATGCCAGCAATGCCGCGACCGGCACACGAATAAAGGTATGGAGCGCGTTCCAGATCAGATCGAAAGCGGGAATCTTGTCCGCGAAGAACTCCACTCCGAAGAGCGCGCCGCTGGCACCGATCACCCACCAGCTGGTGAGCGCATGCAGCGAGTCGGGCAGCGGCACCACCCCCGCATGCGCCAGCAATCCCAGTGTCGCTACCGTCGCGTAAACGTTCAGTCCCGCGGCGAAGGACACGGCGACGATCAGCGCGACTAGTTCCTGCCCGGACAGCGGGAGTCTCACGCCGCCAGTATAGGCGGGGCAGACCATCAGCTTCGCGAAAGTTTCGGGCCGCGGAGCCCGCAACAATGCGATGACAATCGGATTGCCTGGCAGAGACGTGAACCGGACCTATACTCAGGAATCGCTATGGATACGGATGTTGTCTCAGGCGGCCGCGCAGCGGAGAGGACGCGTGCAACCAGTCCCAGGCAGGCTTTCGATCTGCTTTGCGGAAAGGTCTTCATCCATTTCCGGCGGCGCCGGATGCGGCGATTCTTCGAGCTCTTCAGACCATCCTCTGCGATCCGGCTGATCGACATTGGGGGAACCGCGCAAACCTGGCACACGGAATCGGCCGAGCATGAACCATTTCGCGTCGTGCTGTTGAACCATCTGCGCTACGACGACGTCGTGGGGGATCGGTTTCAGGCGGTGGTGGGCGATGCCACGAGACTTCCGTTTCCCGACCACGCGTTTGATATCGCGTTCTCGAATTCTGTGATCGAACACATGGAAACCTGGGAACGGCAACAGGCCTTTGCGCGAGAGGCGCGCCGGGTTGCGAAGAAACTGTGGATCCAGACCCCGGCGAAAAGCTTTCCCCTGGAATGTCATCTGCTCGCGCCGTGGATCCAGTACCTGCCGAAGAAGATCCAGCACCGGATCGTATGGCTGACACCGCGGCGATGGCTGACTCCCGACGCGGTTCATCCGATCGTGGATGAAGTTCGCCTCTTGACCTTCAGGGAGTTCGCCGCATTGTTCCCGGACTGTCAGATTCTGCGTGAGCGCGTATGCGGGATAACCAAGAGCTACATCGCCGTGCGGATCTGAACCGGCGGTGCAACCACCCAGCTCTCTTCGTCGGCGCGCGCTCTCTTCAGTCCCCGCCGGGCTCGCACAGACGGTCGATCGTCGCGTCCACTCCGGGCTTCTGCGTCATCGCCGCCGTCAATTGCTCGGCGCTCACGTATTCCGGATTCACCAGTTGCAGCGTTTCATTTACAAAGATTCCCGGATGGACCACGAGACCCTGGCGCAGCACCTCCCGCGGCAGCGTGTCCTGGTGATACTGGCAGATTCCGCCTATCTCCGGATGCAAATGGAAGAATTTCTCCAGACGCCATTCGTACTCCACCAGCTTCATGAAGTCCGGCTTCGGCCCCATCTCCCAGGTCATGTCACCGGTCGCCCACAAACCGGCATACCCAGCGCGCATTGCGTCCTCAAACGCCCTTCCCAGCAGCTGGATCATTTGGTCGACGTCAAACCGTCCGTCGACGAGGTGGGCGCGCTCGGACGACAGCACCAGAGTGCCCCTGGAAATCGCCGCCTCAACATTCACGCCCAGAGCCCAAAGACTCGAGCCCATTCCGGCGACCATCGGCGGACTGTTCAGATAGAGGCACCGGTAATTCCGGCGCAGCTTTTCGAGCATGGTTGCCGCCAGCGCGGGTAACTGCCGCGACGGTGCTCCCTGATAGATGAGGCACTGGTGCCGGGGAAAGTGTTCCATGGCGAAGCATTATAGGAAATGGCTCCATTTTGCGGACATCCCCTTTTCGTTCGATGCCGGCCGCAGGCTCGTTTGGAGGCAGCAGAGCTACGATGGTTCGCATGGCATCCCCGCGTCGTGTCGCCCCAGCTCTCCTGCTGCTGCTCTCCCTTTCGGCCCTCGCGCAGTCCGGCCCCTACAACTCGGTCGATCCATTGATCGGCACGGCGGGCGGCGGCAACACCTTTCCCGGCGCGACGCTGCCCTTTGGGATGCTCCAGTGGAGCCCGGACACCGGCGCCGATGGCTGGTACGACTACGGTAAGAACCGCATCACCGGCTTCTCGCTCACCCACATCAGTGGTGCGGGCTGCCCGCTCTATGGAGACGTTCCGGTGCTGCCCTTCGCCGGCGAGCTGAAGGTGAGCCCGCATGTGAACCGCGATCTCTACACCGCCGGATTCTCCCACGCGAACGAAACTGCGCATCCCGGCTACTACGCCGTCACCCTCGACAACGGAACGAGGGTTGAGATCACGGTCACCGAGCGGGCGGGCATTGCGCGCTTCACGTTTCCCCGGGGTGTGCCGGCGCGCCTGGTGGTCAACGCCGGCGGCAGCGCCAACTCGGGCATTGTCGATCAGAAGCAAGCCATCGTCGCCCGCCAGGCAGCACGCGCCAACGACGGCTTCGTGATTCGCCTCGCCGGCAGCAATGCGATTGAAGGAGAGGTCCGCTCCGGAGCCTTCTGCAACTCGCCCACCCGCTACACGGTTTTCTTCGCGGCGCAGTTCGAGCAGCCGTTTACGCGGACAGCGATGTGGAAGGACGACACCATCGACCCATCTGCCCGCGAAGAGAGCGCCCATCACGCCGGCGCCTGGCTGGACTTTGGCGATCAGCGCAGGATCACGATGAAGGTCGGACTGTCTTTTGTCAGCGTCGCCAATGCCCACGCCAATCTCGCCGCGGAGATGCCCGGCTGGAGCTTCGATGCTGTCCACGGCGGCGCTCAGAGCACCTGGTCCGAACTCCTCGATCGCTTCCGCATCGCCGGCGGCACGCCCGAGCAGCAGACCATCTTCTATACCGGGGTCTACCATATGCTGCTCTCACCAAATCTTTTCAGCGACAGCAGTGGAGAGTACACAGGTTTTGACGACAAGGTGCACCGCGCCTCCGCGCTCACCGGCGGAGATCGCATGCCCGCCCAGTACGCCAATTTCTCCGACTGGGACATCTACCGCGATGTCATTCAGTTTCAGGCGTTGCTCGATCCGCTGCGGACCTCCGAAGAGGCGCAGTCGCTGGTGAACGACGCAACGCAGTCCGGATGGCTGCCGCGCTGGCCAGCGGCCAACGACGTCACCTACGTCATGGGCGGTGATTCACCGACGATTCTCCTCGCCGACTCTTATGCTTTCGGCGCAGACCGCTTCAACACACGCGCCGCGCTCCAGCAGATGCTGAAAGCGGCCAACCAGCCTGGCATCGGGCCGCACAACGAATCGGAGCGCCCGTTCCTCGCTGATGAACTCCGGCTCGGCTACATTCCCGTCGATCAGGACTCCATCGATTGCTCCCGCACTCTTGAGTACGCTTCGGATGATTTCGCCATCGCGCAGTTCGCCCGTGGGGTTGGCGATACCGCCGCCGCTGACGCGCTCCTGGGTCGTGCAGGGAACTGGCAGAACCTTCTGGACCCGGACACGAAGTGGATTCGCCCTCGCAACGCGAACGGCTCCTGGCTGGCCGGTTTCGACGCCGACCGCTCTCTGCCCAAACGCGACAACGCGCCCGTCTCCACCGACCAGGACGGCTATGAAGAAGGCAACGCCTGGCAGTACTCCTTCATGATCCCGTTCGATTACCCGCGCCTCCTGACTGCCATGGGCGGCTCCCCGGTCGTGGTTCCGCGCCTCGACAGCTTCTTTTCAAAGTTGATTTGCTGGGGTGAGCCCTGCTTCAATATGGCCAACGAGCCCGACTTCGTCGTTCCCTACACCTACGCGTACACCGACCAGCCCTGGAAGACCGATGACGTGGTGACGCGCATCGAGCAGCAGACCTTCTCGACCAAACCGGACGGCATCCCCGGCAACGACGATCTGGGTGCGACCAGCGGCGTCTTTGTGTGGAACGCGCTTGGCCTCTATCCCGGCGTTCCGGGCGTAGGCGGATTCTTCCTCGGCACGCCGATGTTTTCCTCCGCAACCGTTCACTTCGGAGAAGGACGAACGCTGGAAGTAACGTCCGAGGGAACCGGCCCGTACGTCACCGCCATCGCGCTCAACGGCGAGGTCTGGAATCAGCTGTGGCTCCCGCTCGACAAGATTCCGGAGCACGCTACCACGACGCTCCACTTCGTCCTGCAGCCGGACGCGCCAGCCGCCTCCAGGCTCCAGCCGCCGCCGATTTTCCGGCCCTAGGGCGTCCCTGCCGTGGCGTCGGACCCGAGCCGTCGAACGGTTGCCATGGACTGCTCTCAAAGTCGTGAAGAGGGGAAACGCCATGGGCGCCGGAGAACGTACGCGAGTGCTGTTTATCGCCGGGTTTGATCCCATCGTTCGCGATCCGGAAAGCCGCAAACTCTATGAAGGAGCGCTGGGCGTCGCCTTCAAAGAAGAGAGCGGCGCCTACCTCCATACCGGAAACCTGAAGGGCGCGAAGGAATTTGCACTATGGCCGCTGTCGCAGGCAGCGCAGTCCTGCTTCGGAAGCGAGACCTGGCCGAGCCGTGTGCCCGCACCGCAAGCCTGGCTCGAGTTCGATGTAGAAGACGTTGCAGCGACGACAGCGGATCTCGAAGCCCGTGGCCATCGCATGCTCATCCGCAACAGGAAAGAACCCCGGGGGCAGACGGTGAGCCGATTCCTCTGGCCGGAGGGAATCCTGGTGAGAATTACCTTTGCGCCCTCGATGCAGGAGGGGAAGAACTAGAGCAATCTTCTCCCCGCTCCTCAATGGCCGGGGACGGACGCGGCATTCGCCGATGCCTGCACGCGGAGGGTCTCTTCTCGCGGCCAGAATGCGTTGAGTTCGTAATAATTTCGGCCCACGGCCCAGCCCAGGGCCGCGAGATTGATGGTCTGCCCCACACGGGCCAGCTTGCCGTGCCGATGGCTGATGAGGACGCGATAGGCATAGTAATTGACGACTACGGTGCTCGCCTCGAAAGCGCCCAGCGCCGGCCGGTTGTGGACCAGCGCGTTCGGCAGCTCATCCTCGCGGAAGTTGGCCGGGTCGGACATGGCTTTCACGGTCGACTTATAGTCGAGCAGCCGCACCGTCGCTACGGCTCCGAGCAGCGTCCAGTCTGCGGAAGCGAAGCGTCCGCCCGTTTCGGCCACCGGCTGTCGGACCGGCAGGATTGCGGCGCCCGATGCACTCCCCAGGCTCGCCGATCCGGCGAGTCCCAGGCTCGACGAGGAAGAGGAGGGGCTCATGAGCGCGTCGGGCGCGTGCGCGAGCGCCACTTCCTGGCTGAAACCGTTCAACGCAGAGAAGACAACGAGGGCGAGCAGCCACACACACAGGTTTTTCATAACCTCTGTGCATCGGAGGAGTTGGGGCGAAAGATGAAATGGTTCTAATTCGAGCCATCCCGTTTCCCGAATCGATGGACCCAGCGCGCAGGGAAGTGACCCCGGGGCGAAAACTGACCCCCAGTTGCTCAACTTCTTCTCAAGGTGGCCGAAAAGAAAAGCCCCGCATCGATCGGCGCGAGGCTCACTGCAGCCAGATTTGAAATCTCTTAACGAACGCCTCCACCCCGTCGCCCGGATTCGCGCCTCGCATCCCTTTGTCCTGATGGGCAACTGGCGGTGAGAATCGCGGGCCTTAGGCAACGCACAGGTTTCGTCGTGCGAAAAAACATTTCTGAACGCGCAGGAGGATGAGCCTCCTTACACGTTGTACGTTGTCGACGAGACGCGCCCCCCGCGCCCGGTCCAGTTGGTGTGGAAGAACTGACCGCGCGGCTGATCCACCCGCTCGTACGTGTGCGCCCCGAAGAAATCGCGCTGTGCCTGGAGCAGGTTCGCCGGCAGCCTCCCCGTCCGGTAGCCGTCGAAGAACGCCAGCGCGGTTGCGAATGCCGGTGCCGGAACTCCCAGTGCGATGGCCTTGACCACGGCCTTGCGCCATGACGCCTGATACTCGTTCAGCACGCCGGCGAAGAAGCTGTCGAAGAGCAGGTTGTGCAGCTGCGGGTTCTTGTCGTACGCTTCCTTGATCTTGCCGAGGAACCGGCTGCGAATGATGCAGCCTCCCCGCCACATCAGGGCGATGCCGCCCATGTTCACCCGCCAGCCGTAGGTCTTTGCCGCTTCGCGCAGCATCATGTAGCCCTGAGCGTACGAGATGATCTTCGAGCAATAAAGCGCGCGGCGCACGTTCTCGATAAAGTCGGCGCGATCGGCAGTAGCGGCCTGGCCCGTCGGGCCGGTAAGAATCTTCGACGCTTCGACGCGCTCCTCCTTGATGGCCGACAGGCAACGCGCAAACACCGACTCGCCGATCAGGGTGACCGGCATGCCGAGATCGAGCGCGCTTTCGACGGTCCACTTGCCGGTGCCCTTCTGGCCGGCGGTATCGAGAATCTTGTCTACCAGCGGCGTTCCGTCGTCGTCCTTCTTCGCGAAGATGATCGACGAGATCTCGATCAGGAAGCTGTCCAGCTCACCTTTGTTCCAGTCGGCGAAGACGGCGGACAATTCGTCCGGCGTGAGGTTCAGAGTGTGTTTCAGCAAATCGTAGGCTTCGCAGATCAGCTGCATATCGCCATACTCGATGCCGTTGTGCACCATCTTGACGTAGTGCCCCGCACCCGCATCGCCCACCCAGTCGCAGCATGGCGTTCCCTTGCCGTCCGAAGTGGTGGCTTTGCCGTCGGCGTCCACCTTCGCCGCGATCGCCTGGAAGATGTCCTTCACGTGCGGCCATGCGGCGGGATTGCCGCCGGGCATGATCGAGGGTCCGAAGCGCGCGCCTTCTTCGCCCCCGGAGACGCCGGTTCCAATGAACAAAATGCCCTTTCCGGCAAGGTCTTTGGTGCGACGATTCGAGTCGGTGAAGAGGGAATTGCCGCCGTCGATGACGATGTCGCCCGGCGAAAGATAGGGCAGCACATGGTCGATCATCTGATCCACGGTGTCGCCAGCCTTCACCATCAGCATCACGCGCCGCGGGCTTTTCAGCAGCGACACAAACTCCTGCACGGAATGCCCGCCGGCCACCTGGGTGCCTTTGGCCTCATTGGCCAGGAAATCATCGACCTTCGATACGGTGCGATTGAAGACGGCCACCCTGAAGCCGTGGTCGTTCATGTTGAGGACAAGGTTCTGGCCCATCACCGCAAGGCCAATCAGGCCGATGTCACACGTGGCTTCCGGCATATCAACTCCCCCAGGAGAGTGGTCCCTGGCAAATGGTGCGCTTTTCGGAAAGGATAAATCAGAGGTCGGACCTCGGGTAGATTACTGCGCCTGAGAGCGAAGGTGTTGCCGCGGGGGAGACGTATGGCCTGCGGGGTAACGTGACCCTTGTGGGAAGAAACTGCGATCCGTCCTCCATCTCGCGGTCTCGCGTGGAATCCTTCATTCAGGATGATTGAGAGAGCGAATCGAGTCGACGGCCCCACCCACCTTTCACCTCAACCATCCTGACTTGAGATCACAAATTGTGATCTCAAGATGAGGAGCAGAAGTGGCCAGGACGAAATCGCTGACGCTGAAGCCCATTGAGAGTCAGATCTTTCTGGTGCGCGGTCAGAAGGTGCTGATCGATGCGGATCTCGCCGCGCTCTACGGCGTCGAAGTTCGCGCGCTCAACCAGGCAGTCAGCCGGAACAAGAACCGATTTCCCGCGGACTTCGTCTTTCGTCTCAATGCAAAAGAGAACTCCAACTTGAGATCACAAATTGTGATCTCAAGATCAAATCACGGTGGACGCCGCCACCTCCCGTACGTCTTCACGGAACATGGAGCGATCATGGCGGCCACCGTGCTGAATTCCCAGCGCGCGGTGGAGATGAGTCTCTTTGTGGTGCGCGCCTTTGTGCGTCTGCGCGAGACGCTGGCTGCGCACCGAGCGCTGGCCGTGAAACTCGCCGAACTGGAGCAACGGCTCGAAACCCATGACGCAGAAATCAACGAGATCATCGATACCATCCGCGCGTTGACGGCGTTGCCCGAGAAGCCGCGCCGGCAGATCGGCTTTCGCCCCGACATGGTTTCCAAACCGAAGATGCTGAAGGCCGGAACATAGACGTTCGCTGCGATTCCAGCGTCAATAGCCCGCTGCTTCTCCGACGTGATGCCGGTGGTCCTGGCCGCCCTCCAGTTCTCCCGTTTTTGGATCCACCGCGATGCACTCGCCATCGCTCCAGTGGCCGCCCATGCGCACGCTGTAGCCCATGGCCTTCAGTCCATCGAGCGTTGTTGACGGGAAGCCTGGTTCCATAAACACCATGTCCGGCAGATATTGATGATGGAAACGCGGCGCATCGACGGCCTGCTGGATGTTCAGCCCCTCGTCGGCGACGCTGAGAAAGATGTTAGCCACGGTGGTGATGATGCGCGCGCCCCCCGGCGAGCCCAGAACCATCGCCACCTTCCCGTCCTTCAGCACAATTGTTGGCACCATGCTCGACAGCGGCCGTTTGCCGGGCGCGATCGCGTTGGCCGGCCCCTGAATCAGGCCGAACATGTTGGGCACGCCCTGCTTCGAGGCAAAGTCATCCATCTCGTCGTTGAGCAGGAAACCGAGTCCCGGCACCGTGACTCCGGATCCATAAGCCCCATTTAGCGTCGTTGTCACTGCGACCGCGTTGCCTTTCGCATCCATCACCGAGTAGTGCGTCGTGTCGGCAGCCTCCTGGCGGACATCGGTCATCGTCGGAGCAGCCGGCAGGAATCCATCGGGCCGCGCCAGACTCGCCGACGTACTCGCATGATTGGCGTCAATGGACTTGCGCCACGCCCCGCCGTAGGCGCGGCTCACCAGCTGTTCGACCGGAATCTTCACGTAGTCCGGATCGCCGAGGTAGTTGGAGCGATCCATGTAGGCGCGGCGAAAGGCTTCGATCACCAGGTGCATCTCCGGCGCGGTGCGATCGCCGAGCGGGCGCAGTTGATAGCCGTCGAGGATGTTCAGCATCTCGAGCAGCGCGATGCCGCCCGATGAGGGAGGCGGCGAGCTGACAATGTCATAGCCGTGATACGTTCCTGTGACCGGCTCGCGCTCCTTCACCGTGTAGCGCGCCATATCCTCAGCAGAGATCAGGCCGCCACCCTGCCGGATGGCATCGGCGATCTGCTTCGCCATTGCGCCGTGGTAGAAACCATCGGGGTTCTTCGCGATCTTCCGCAGGGTTTCGGCCAGCTCCGGCTGCCGAAACCTCTCGCCTGCCTTGTAGAAATCTCCGTCGCGCTGGAAGATCCGGCGCGACTCGGGAAAGCCCGTCATGACTTTGTCGTGCAGGCTGGCTGCCTCCTCATCGGTCAGTACCCAGCCCTCGTCAGCCAGATGAATGGCTGGCGCCATCACCTGAGCCAGCTTCAACCTGCCATACTTCTTCTCCGCGTACACCAGGCCTGCGACCGATCCGGGCACGCCGATGGCGCGATAGCCAACGATGCTGGCGTTGGGGATGATATTCCCCTGCGCATCGAGATACATGTTCGCCGTTGCGGCCAGCGGCGCCTTCTCGCGATAGTCGATGAAGGTGTTCTTCCCGGTGTGCTCATGGAGCAGCAGGAAGCCGCCGCCACCGAGATTTCCCGCGTAGGGATAGACGACGGCGAGCGCGAAGCCCACCGCAACCGCCGCATCGACCGCGTTTCCGCCCGCCTTCAGAAGGCTGACGCCGGCGTCGGTGGCGAGATGGTGCACCGTCACCACCATCGCATGGCGTGTGCGCACCGGTTCCTCATCCTGCCAGGCAACGGCATTGCGGCCGGCATCGTACGCAGTGGCATCCTGCGCGGGCTTCGGTGTCTGTGCGAACGCCGGCACGGTGAGCAGGAAAAGCAAAGGAGTGACGAGCAGAGGACAAGCAGGATGACGGCTGGTTTTCATGGGCAGGGACGTGGCGTTCGACTGGAGCATTGTACGGCAGCGAGGAAACGTGAGGCCTGAGCTCCGAAGTGCCCCCGGGCGGGCCGATCTTCAGACGGGCAGCTCTCCCCAGAACGTCGTTGACCCTCCTTTTACGGGCGCATAGACTGAAGGGCAGTTCCTCCGTCCAACCTCTATATGTTGTCGCGTTCCCGCCATTTTCCCCTCTTGCTGCTGGTTGCCGGATCGCTCTCCGCCGCCTCCTGTCTGGCGCAGCAAAGCCAGCCCCCATCCTCTCCAAACAACCCCGGCTCCAGTTCCAGCCGCGTTCCGAATCTCAATCCCACCCAGATCCCCTCGCAGAACTTTCCCCCTCCGCCGGTGGACCAGCAGCTCTCGACAGCTCCGGCGCTCATCGATCCTGCCGGCCCCGACGTCAGCCTTGAAACCAGTGAGGCCATGTTCGATATCGGCGCCGCCCTGAATGCCTGCGGATACGACAATGGCCTCGACGATTCCGAACCGGTGCGCAGGACGGTGCGCGACGAAATCAACGCGGCCACGCAGGCCTCGGCCGACGCGCGCGACGATCGCGACAAGCTGTGCGCCTTTATCGCCCAGCACCGCACCGAGGATTCTGCCCGCAATCTCGCTCAGTATGTTTCTCTCGGCCTCTATCTGACTCCTCCGCCGCAGCTGACTCCCAGCGTGGACGAGCAGGATCTGCCGCCCGACGCCAACGCTGTCGAACTGATTCTGCCGTTGATCCGGCGCCTTGCCGAGGATATCGATCTCCATCACATCTGGGTGGAAAACCGGGCCGCCTACGATGAACTGGCCAACAACCTCCACAATCCGCTGAGCCAGATGATCGTCAGCACGAACTACTACCTCAGGCTGCCCGCTTCCTCGTACAGCGGGCGCCACTTCCTGGTCGTCATCGAGCCGCTCTTTTCTCCCGCGGAAACGAATGCCCGCGTCTATGGCTCGGATTACGTCGTCGTCGCGTCGCCGAAAAAGAAACAGATCTCCATGGATCTGGTGCGGCACGCCTACCTGCATTACGAAATCGAGCCCCTGCTCTATCAGCGCGCCACTTCCATGGATCGCCTCATGCCGATCCTGCGCGCCGTCGACGACGCTCCCCTCGATTTCGAATTCAAGAGTGACATCGTTGCTTTGGTCATCGAGTGCATGATCCGCGCGATCGAGGCGCGCACCATGAGTACCGGTATCCCCGATGTTCACGTCCCGACCAATCTGCCGCACAGTGAAACCGAACAATATGAACAGGCGCGTACGGTCGCCGACCAGCGCCAGGAGGCGGTGCGGCAGCAGGTGGTCAACCACGACGTAACCCAGGGCTATGTGCTGACGCAGTATTTCTACAACCAGCTGCGGCAGTTCGAGAAAAATCCTGAGAGCCTGAACGAAGCGATCGGACCGATGGTCTATGGCATGGACGTCAGCGTGGAGATTCACCGCGCGCGGGAAGTCACCTTCGACGCCCATGGTGAAGGCGACATCATGAACCGCGTGCCCCCGCGCCCGCCGCAGCCGAAGCAACTCGATCTTGCCGAACTGAAGTTAATGAAGGGTGACGTGAACGGCGCCGCTGCGATCGCGCAGAAAGCTCTCGACACTCACACCGGCGATCCTGGGCAGGCCGACTTCATCCTGGCCCGCGTCGATCTGATGAACGGCAAAATCGACGATGCCCAGGCCGCCTTTCGCAGCACCATCACGTCCAGCAAAGATCCGCGCATGGTCGCCTGGTCGCATATCTACATCGGGCGCATCCTCGACGTCGAAGAGAAACGCGATGATGCCGTGGCTGAGTACCGTGCAGCTCTGGCGGCCCGCGACGGCCAGCCCGACACCCGCGCTGCGGCGGAAGAGGGAATCAAAAAGCCCTTCGCTCTGCCGCATCACGAGGACGCGGACGACAACAGCGATCCGAACGCAAAGCCCGGCACTCCGGCCAATCCGCCTCATCCCCAGCCGTAGCTCTGCAATAATTGTTGGAAGCGCTCGCGCATGGAGTTATCCCCACATCCCCCTGCAACGTCCATCGACACGACCCCTGGGGTTGATCCGATCCAGGCCGATCCCGCGGCGATTCGGGAACTCGAAGCCATCCTGAACCACCGCTTCGAACAGCCGGGAATTCTGCGCCGCGCCCTGACGCACAGCTCGCTCGCCCACGAGCGCGGCTCGGTCGAACCGCAGCGTGAAGACAACGAAACCCTCGAGTTCCTCGGCGATGCCATTGTGGGCATGGTGGCCGCCGAGCACGTCTACCGCCTTTATCCCGAGCTTTTCGAGGGTGACCTCACGCGCCTGCGCGGCGCCCTGGTCAGCCGCCGGCACCTGGCGGAAGTGGCTGCGCGCCTCGATCTCGGACGCTACCTTCTTCTTGGGCGTGGCGAGGAGCGCAGCGGCGGCCGCACCAAAACCGCGCTGCTGGCCAATGCCATGGAAGCTGTCATCGGAGCACTGTATCTCGACGCCGGCCTCGAGCCTGCGCGTGCTTTCATTGTCGCCAGCGTGATCGCGCCGGTCGTTGGCCAGTTGCGCGAGCAGCTCGCTGCGCGTGGCGGCATGGGCGACTTCAAATCCGTCCTGCAGGAGCTTCTCCAGGCGCGCAAACAGGGCCAGCCGGACTATCGCATCACTGCGGAAACCGGCCCCGATCATCGCAAGCGCTTCTTCGTGGAAGTCAGCGTCGGCGGCGCGGTTCTGGCCGAAGGCGAGGGCCGCACCCGCAAGCATGCCGAGCAGGACGCCGCGCGCTGCGCGATCGAGAAACTGCACGCTGCACCGGGCGCGGCGGAGAACCAGGCATGAGCGCGCCTCCGCAAACCGGTCCCGAGCCGCAGCAGAATGCGTCCGCCACGGAGTCCGATCAGCGAATCCCGATCCTCGCGAATCTGCTGGAGCCGCCGCCCGCCAAAGCCCGCCGCAAGCTGGTCTTCTTTCCCGGCGTTCTGGAGATGATGCGCTCGCTCTTCGTCGTGCTCGTGATCGCGCTGTTCATCCTCACCTTCATCGTTCAGCCCTTCCGCATCCCCTCCGAGTCCATGGAGCACACGCTGCTGGTTGGCGATTTCCTGCTCGTCAATAAGATGGCCTATGCCCCCCCGGGCTCCTGGAACTGGCTGCTGCCCTATCGCACCGTTCAGCGGGGCGATATCATCGTCTTCCACTTTCCGCCCGATCCGCCCGAGCACGTCGTCAAGCGGGTGATCGGCCTGCCCGGTGACCACGTCCATTTGGAAAAGGGCCTCGCCTGGGTGAACGGCCGGAGACTCGACGAGCCCTGGGTGGTCTTCGAGCCGTCTTATCCCGACGATTTCCGCGACAGCTTCCCCACCGAGCTCTACACCGATCCCGGCGTCGATGCGCGCTGGTGGATGCAGATGCGCACCGAAGTCCGCGAAGGCGATCTGGTCGTTCCTCCCGACTGCTACTTCGTCCTCGGTGACAATCGCAACTTCAGTCGCGACAGCCGCTACTGGGGATTTGTCCCTCGCGACCACCTCGTCGGCCGCCCTTTCGTCATCTATTTCTCCCTCCGTGAGCCCTCGGCCACCGATGTTGCCCAGCTGGCGGATGATAGACTCGGACAGAAAAATGATCCGTGGGACAGGATCGTGAATTTCGCGCGCTGGGACCGCCTGATGCGCATCGTTCGCTGAGGAACTCTGAAAAGCTGATGGCAGAAGCCGTAGAGGTCGAGGAGAAGCAGCACCCGAAGCACAAACACGAGGAAACCCCGCTGGAGGCCTTCGCCTCCATCTGCGGAGTGCTGGCCGTGGGCCTTTTCGTCCTCACATTTGTCTTTCAGAATTTCGCGATCCCCTCTTCCTCCATGGTCCGGGCCCTGCTGGTGGGCGATCACGTGCTCGTCGATCGCATTACCCTCGCGCCGCGCGCCAAATGGGCGCCCTTCATCAACTATCGCGATGTACACCGCGGCGACATCATCGTTTTCTACAAGCCCACCGTCGAGCCCAACGGCGAGCACCTTTTCCTCGTGAAGCGCGTGATGGGGATCCCCGGCGATCACCTGCACCTGCGCGACGGTATCGTCTATCGCAATGGCGTCGCCCTCGACGAGCCCTATGCCGGCAAGCCCACCGATGCCGACTACATTCCCTATCGCGATGACTTCCCCTCCGTGCCTCCGGGCGCCAGCTCCGATGTCACGGCGGAATGGGCCGAAGCCCTGCCCAACTACATCCAGGGCCAGGATCTGGTGGTCCCCCCGGGCATGTACTTTGCCATGGGCGACAATCGCACCGTCAGCCTCGACAGCCGCTACTGGGGATTCGTTCCCCGCGCCAACATTGTCGGCCGCCCGCTCTTCGTCTACTGGTCCTTCGAAACCCCCGAGTCGCAGGAGTACAAGACCTCCCTCACCGACCGCGTGGGCTGGATCCTGCATGAGACGATCCACTTCTTCGACCAGACCCGCTGGAGCCGCACTCTCCATCGAGTGAAATAGCCATGTCTTCGCTGGAGGAGCTCGTTTCCTCCGAGGAGTCCCAGAATCCTCGGCCTTTCCCCTGGCTGCGCGTGGCCCTCGTTGGCGCTCTGATCGTTCTGCTGCTGATGGCGATCTTTCTCCCGCCGCTCATCAACCTCGGAAAATATCGCCGCCGCATCACCGCCAGCATGTCAGAAGCTCTCGGCCGTCCGGTCTACGTCGGCGGCATGCAGCTGCGGCTGCTGCCCATGCCCGGCATCGTCATGAGCGATTTCACGGTCGACGAGGATCCCGCCTTCGGCTACGAGCCCGCGCTGCACGCCAACTCCGTCGTCGCCTCGCTGCGATTCAGCTCGCTCTGGCGCGGACGCCTCGAAGTCAGCCGCATCAGCCTCGACGAAGCCAACCTCAACCTGGTCCACAACGCGGCGGGAGAGTGGAGCATCGGGTCGGTCCTGCTCCGCGCCTCTCAGATTCCCAACGCTCCTACCGGCCAGCGCCGTGCCAGCGATCGGCCGCGCTTCCCCTACATCGAAGCCACCAACGCCCGCATCGACTTCAAGGATGGCGCCGAGAAGAAGCCCTTCTCGCTGATGAGCGCGGAATTCTCCATGTGGCAGGCCGGCAACGACGAGTGGCGCCTGCGCCTGCGCGCCCAGCCGGTCCGCACCGACCTCCAGCTGCATCTCTACGACACCGGCGAAATCCGCGTCGAAGGTTCTTTGCATCGCGCCACCGCGCTCGATGCCATGCCGGTCGATCTCGATGCAGAATGGAGCGGCGCCCAGCTCGGCCAGGCCAGCCGTCTGCTCTTCGGCATGGACAGCGGATGGCGCGGCGACCTCGACATGACGACGACTGTGCGCGGCACCATGGGAGATTTGCAGCTGCAGTCGCGCCTGCACGCGGCCGATCTGCGCCGCCAGGAAGTGCAGCCTGCGTCCACCATGGAAGTCAGCGCCACCTGCCGCAGCGAGTACCATCGCGCCCAGCACGTCTTCGATAACATCACCTGCTTCTGGCCGGTTTCGAGCGGCCACCTTCTCCTCACCGGCAGCGTGCACGGATTCGAGTCACCTCAGGCGGATCTCCAGCTCGAGATCAACCAGATTCCCGCCGAATTTCCCGTTCGCTTCCTGCAACTCATCCGTCCTGGCGCGCAGAACCTCTCCGTCGCCGGCGTCGTCAACGGCAATTTCCACCTCGTCACCGCAGAACATCCCGTGCTCACCGGCACGGCGGATGCCACCAACGTCAGCCTCCGCTATTCCGGAGGCGCGCTGACTCTCCCTGTGATGCACTTCGTCGCGCCGCCTCCCCAGCCCGCTCCTCCGCATCGTGGAAGGCCGGCAACAACCCCGGCGATCCCGCCCGCGAATGCGATCCAGCTCCTGCCCATCTCCCTGGCTCTCGGTGAGCCGCAGCCGGTCGTCGTTGAATCGCGTTTCACCCGCGCTGGATTCGAGATCCATCTCACCGGTCCAGCCGCGCTGGCCCGTCTGCTGCCCGCTGCCGCGAACCTGGGCGTGCTCGAAAACGCCGCTGCCCTCGTGGCCCCGCGCGGACGCGCCACACTCAACCTCGCTACCACCGGCTCCTGGCTTCCCGGCCTGTCGGCGCGGCCCACCGGCAATCCTGCCAACGGCATCGCCACAACGGGCTCCGTCGTGGTCGAGTCCACGCAGCTCCGCCCAGCCTTCCTGCCCGCACCGGCAGAGGTGCAGTCGGCGCAAGTCGAACTGGCCGCCGATCAGATCTCCTGGCAGAACGTCGCACTGACGTATCAAAAGATGCCGCTGCACGGTTCGCTGCAGTTTCCGGTTGTCTGCGCGGATCCGGCTGGCTGCCCTGCGACCTTCACCCTCGCCATGGGGCCCACCAGCGCTGCGGCGATTGAGGTCGGGCTCGGCGCCAATCCCAGCGGTGGTCTTCTCGGCAAGCTGCTCAGCTTCGGCCAAAGTCGTCCCGCGTGGCCCACGCTGCGGGGTCAGATCCAGTGCCAGCAGCTCGATCTTGGTCCGCTGCCCATGCGCAACGTCGCAGCTTCCCTCAGCATCGCGGGCAACACCCTCACCCTAGCCTCGCTCGACGCCGCCCTGTTGGGAGGAACAACGCACTGGAGCGGCGAGATGACGATGGACAACGGAACTCCGCACTGGAATCTCAGGATTCATGCTGCAGGCACAAGCCCTGCCGTCCTCGCCGACCTCTTTGGCGAGCAGTGGGGCAGCGGGCAGCTCAACGCCGACACCAACCTCGCGATGACCGGGCTCAGCGCCTCCGACCTCGCTTCATCGGCCGCTGGAGACTTCTCCTTTGCATGGCAGAATGGCGCGCTCGCAAAGGCTGTGCCCGCCAGCACTGCGGCGCTCACGCAGTTCGATCGCTGGACAGGGAAGGGAACGATCGCATCGAGCGGCCTGACAATCAGCAGCGGCGGAATCGTTCGCGCTCGTCGCACCAGCCCTCTGCACGGAACCATCTCCTTCGATCGCAGCCTCGACCTCACTCTCGAAACCCGGCGCGGCGTGGAAAAAATCACCGGCACGTTGGCGGAACCGGTCTTCACCGCGGCGTCGCAGCCGTGATGATCTTCTCGTGAATGCTGTCGCGCACTTCGGGCACCGTTCCATCGTTCAAATCCACTTCGACCGGATCGTCGGAGAACGTCATCCGATGGGTGATCCGTCCATGCGCCGGAATCCGCACCCACCCCGTCGTCGATCCGGACATGCCCTTGACCGTTACCGGAACCTCGGCCGCCGCATAGCCATCGTTGACCAGATCGATCGCCACCAGCACCTGCTGTGTCGATTCGCGGTGCGGATACACGCTGGCGATCGACAGATCCGGTAGCCCGCGATCGCGATCCACCCAGTCGTCGAAGAACCAGCGGAGATCCTTGCCGCTCCCGTGCTCCAGCAGCTTCTCAAAATACTCCGGATGGATGTCCTGCGCCGCGTCGTATTGCTGTAGCGCGGCCTGCAACGGTTTGTCCCCGGCAAGATCGCGTAGCATCCACAGCACGTACTCGGCCTTGGTCCGGTAGTAAACCGCGCTGACCGCGTGAGGCAAGTCCTCCCCCGATCCTTCGCCGGGCGTCGCCGGCTCGGCGAGCGCGAGAGCCGGCCGCCCCGCGTTGAGGTTTTCCAGCGCCGCCGCCCGCCCCAGGCTCTGCTCGATCCACAACGAGCCCACAAACGCGCCCACGCCCTCGTTCAGCCACACCTGCGGCGACTCGAATGCCCCATGCGCCAGCGCATGCACCGCCACCGGCGCCAAGTGCTTTGCGTCGTCGGTCGAAAGCGGTGTCGCCAGCATCTCGCCCATCTCCGCGGGCGCATCGTCCGCTTCCGGCAAGTCGAGAATCGTGTAGGTGGTCTTCGATTTGCCCAGCCAACTCGTCACCAGCGGCTCCGCCAGCGCTGCCGCCGCCACATAGCGCTGTGCGCTGCCGGCATCGGCATCCGTCGCAAGCACGCGCAACCCGTGCCCATCGGCTTCGCTGCGATGCGCCACAAAGAACGACGGCGTGTCGAAGCCCAGCCGCATCGCCGGCAGCGAGGCGGTAATCACTCCCGGGAACGATGCCGTCGGCATCGCCGCCGGATGAAGTCCCTCGATGCAGTGCCCGTTCAGCACCACAGCATTCGGCACCCGGGACCAAAATTCGTCGCTCACGCGCAGGCTCACGGTCGCGTCCTGATCCATGAGCTTCTGCCGGCCAATCTCCGCGAAGAGCTTCGCGCCATCGCTCAGCGAAACCGGCACTGAACTTACCGGATACCACACCACATTCCCGAAGCCGCGCACGCCCGTAAAGTCCTCCCCGATCCGGTCCCAGTCCGAAGCCTGCGCCGTCGCATCCGGCGCTCCAATTGCCGTCAGCCGTTCTGCGGTCAAAGGCACCGTGCCGCCATAGTCGACGTCGACTGTGATCGCCTGACCCGGCGCCAGCGCCGCCGCCAGCGGAATCACCGCTTCGTCCAGCTTGCCCGTGTGATCGGCATCGCTGGCGAGGTCGTGCTCGGTGAACGCCACCTTCTTTCCCTGCCAGCCGACCGTCTCAAAGTGCAGCGTCGAAGAAAGCTGCAGCGCGATCCTCTGCAGCGGCGCCGGCCCGGTGTTGCGCAGCCTCACCCGTGCATGAGCTTCCATCGCCTGTTGCCGCGGCTCAAGATGCACGTCGAGATCCCACGCCGTGATCGCCACTGCAGTGCGCTCGGCATCCGTCGCCGCAGGCCCGGAAGTCGGCTGCGGAGCGGCACTCGCAGCGGATGTCGGTACCTGCTGTGGCTGCCCGGAAAAAAGCACGTGCCCCGGCGTCGAACCTGGCTGCGCCGGTTGTGCCGTTGGTCTCTCCGGTTGTTGACCGAATCCCAAAGAAGCGCCCAGCATCGCAGCGCAGCAAAGCAAAAACTTCATGAACCCAGACCCTTTTGCGGTTTTGCCGCGCGGCTCGCCGGTTCCGCAACCGTCGACCGTCGCTGCCGCGCCGCCTCAAATAACACCACCGCGCCCGCTGCCGACACGTTCAGCGAATCCACTTTCCCCGCCATAGGAATCCGCAGCAGATGATCGCAGGTCTTCCGTACCAGCTCGTGCAACCCTGCCCCTTCGCGTCCCAGCACAATCACCGTATTGGACCGGAAATCGTAGCGGTCGTAATCCGTCGTTCCCCGCTCGTCCAGCCCCACCACCCACAGGTTGCGCGACTGCAGCATCTCCAGCGCTCGCACCAGATTCACCACCCGCGCCAGTCGCAAATGCTCTGCCGCGCCCGCCGACGCCTTGAGCGCGACCGCGCTCAGGGGCGCCGACCTGCGTTCCGTGAGCAGGACCCCATCCACTCCCGCACCCTCCGCCGTCCGTAGCAGGGCTCCCAGATTCTGTGGATCCTCGATCCCGTCCAGCGCCAGCACCAGCCGGGGTTCCGGTCCCTCCAGCAGGTCCTCGACCGCCAGGAATGCCCGTTCCTGGACCACCGCCACCACACCCTGGTGCGCCGTCGTCCCTGCCAGGCGGCTCAGAGCTTCGCGCGGCTCGGTCCGCACCGCAACCCCCGCGCCCCGCGCCAGCGTCGCAATCTCGGCCAGCCGTCGCGCCTCGCCTTGCTGCAGACGCTCCCGCGCCACACAGATGTGGTCGAATTGCCGCGCCCCGGAACGCAGAGCCTCCTCCACCGGGTGCAGCCCATAAAGAACTTCCATCCCTTCAAGTCTATCGTTGCCTCGGGGTCTAAATCCGACTGATAATGGTGGAGTTAGGGCATAATGGAGTCAGCCGGGGCCGGTGGCCTGCCACCCCCCTGTCGAAAGGCACGTATGGATCTGACGCAAAAGGTTGAGAAACTTGTCACCAGGAGCGTCTTTCGTACGTCGTCTTTCGTCTCAGAAACTGACATGAGTGCGGCAACCATGCAGCTTGCGGAGGTGGTCCGGCGCGACAACGAACGGGTTGTCGAAGGCCTTAAGCGCCACGACCCGCAGCTCCTCGACGAACTGATCCTGCAGTATCAGCATCGCCTGCTGCGCTACCTCCTCTATCTGACCGGTAATCGGGAAGTGGCCGAAGATCTTTTCCAGGAAACCTGGATGCGCGTGCTGCTGCGCGGATCGCAGTTCAACGGCAACTCCCGCTTCGATACCTGGCTTTTCACCATCGCCCGCAACCTCGTCATCGATCTCCGCCGCCGCCGCTCCATGGCCAGCCTCGAGGAGATGTGCGATACCGGCGACGAGGAGCGCCCCTTCGAGGTCGCCAGCCAGGAAAAGTCTCCCTTTGATCATCTCGCTACTCTGGAGAGCGGTCAGCTGGTTGCCGATGCTCTGCTGACCCTCGATCCGCTGCACCGCGAAGTCCTGGTTCTGCGCTTCCACGAAGAGATGTCCCTCGAAGAGATCGCGCGCATGACCCGGGCCCCGCTTTCCACCGTCAAATCGCGCCTCTATCGCGGACTAGCGGCGCTGAAGCCCCACGTTCAATCGGCAACCCGGTCCGTTGTCGCGACTTCTGAACGCATGGAGGCTCAATGAGCAGCGAAGTGCTCCGTCCGCGCAGGAACGTTTCCGGTCATCCCGTTCCCGAATTCGTGCTCCGTACACGCCGCTCCGTGATGGAAGCTGCCCTGGAAATCCAGGTTCAGCGCACGCGCAAGCGCCGCCACGCCGGAATCGCTTTGCTGGCCATGGGAGCCCTGGTCCTGCTCTTCGCACCCGTGGTGTGGAGTGCCGTCACCGATCTCAGCACAGGGGAGCACTTCTTCGATCTCCCGGTGCTGGTGCTGACGCTCTCTCTGGTCTTCCTCGCCGCCCTTTTTGCCATCCTGCTGGTGACGTGGAGAGACCGGGCCGCCCGCGCAGAGCGGTAGCGAATCGGAATCCATTCCATGACTAAGGATCTTCGGCAACGCGCAGACCTGCATTCCGGGGGGTTCACCGGCGAACTCAACCTCATCCCCCTGTGGTCGGTCATCGGCGCCCTCATTGTCTTCGGTCTCATGGAATATCTCATGTGGGTCGTGGTCCCGGCCCATCGCCATCATCCGCCGAACCTGCCCTTCTGGTTCCGCTTCTATATCGACATCAGCTTCGGGCTCCTTGCCGGTCTCTATGTCCTCATGATCGGCTACATCAGCCGCGATGCCCCGCGCCGCGGCATGAGCGTCCCGCTCTGGATGCTGGTGTGCGTCGTGATCCCCAGCGGCATCGGCGCGGTGCTCTACTTCCTCCTCCGCCTGCCCGTGCTCTCCGTCTGTCCGGCCTGTAACGCCCGCATCGAGAGCGATTACCACTTCTGCCCGCAGTGCGCCTATCAGGTGGCGCCCTGCTGCGGCAACTGCCACCGCAACGCCCGCATCACCGATCTCTACTGCGTCTACTGCGGCCACAATCTCGCCACTGACAATCCGCCCGCCCGCCTGCACGCCTTCACTGAGTAGTTCTCCCCAAACAGCTCCCCCTCAGCGCACTTCGCTGCGCTTTCGTTGGCCTCGCGTGCAGCCGTTCTTATATCCTTGCCTTGCGTAAGCGCCCCTGCGCGGTCTCTGCCACGCCCATGTCCATCACCGCCCTTATTGTCGACGACGAAGAGCTCGCCCGCGCCGAGCTCAAGTACCTCCTCGATACCACCGGCGACGTCGATGTCCTCGCCGAAGGCAAGAACGGCGTCGAAGCGGTGGACCTGATCCGCACCCATCACCCCGACGTGGTCTTCCTCGACGTGCAGATGCCCGGTCTGGACGGATTCGCGGTCCTGAAAAAGCTGCTCGAACTGGGCCAGGGCGAACCTCTGCCGCAGATCATCTTCGCCACCGCGTTCGATCAGTACGCGGTCCGCGCCTTCGACGTGAACGCCATCGACTACCTGCTCAAGCCCTTCGATCGCGACCGCGTGCTCCAGGCCGTGGAACGGGCACGCCTCCGCCTGCAGGAAGCCAATGGCGATCCGCGTCCCGCCCCGGGCGACCTCCGCGTCGATACCCTGCTGAAACTCATTGAGCAGCACCAGGCTCCCAAACCGCACAGCGGCAAAATCGTCCTCCAGGCCGGCAGCCGCCTGCTCCTCGTCGATCAGAAAGACATCTGCTTCGCCTCCATCGATGAAGGCGTCATCTCCGTCATCACGCCGACCCTCGAAGGCCAGTCCAAATGCCGGACACTGGAAGAGCTTTTCGATCTGCTCGACCCCGCCACCTTCTGGCGCGCCCACCGCTCCTTCCTGGTGAACATCAACCACATCCGCGAAGTCGTTCCCTGGTTCAAATCCAGCTACCAGCTCCGCATGGACGACAAGAAGCAAACCGAGGTACCGGTCAGCCGCGCCCAGACCCGCCGGCTGCGGGAGCTGTTCAATCTCTAGCGCCGCGGCTTCTCTTGCCCTGCTGCTCGCCGCCGCCTCCCATCCCCTCTGCCCGCTCCCTCCCGGCAAACTTGCCCAGGCCATCGCTCTCAGCAACTGCCGCACCGCCCTCTACTTCGGTGGCACCGCCTGGATCGTCTTCGCACTTTGGATTCTGGTCCGCCTGCGTACTGGCGCTGCAATCCATCGCCTCGCCGCAAGCGCCTGCAACAACCCCTGGCTCCAGGGCCTCCTCGTCATTCCCCTCTGGGCGCTCCTCTTCAGCGCGATCACCATTCCCACCGCCATCCTCGGCCATGCCATCAGCCTGCACTTCGGCATCTCCATCGAGCGCTGGGGCGCCTGGTGGATCGATTGGCTCAAATCCACAGGAATCACGCTCCTCTTTGGCCTCGTGGCGCTCAGTTTCCTGTACGCGATCATGCGCCGCACCCCGCGTCGCTGGTGGCTCTGGTTCTGGCTCATCACCGTCCCTCTTGAAATCCTGGTGACCTACGCCGCGCCCCTGATCATCGATCCGCTCTTCAACCACTTCACGCCGCTGGTGCAAACGAACCCCGCACTCGTGGAACAACTGGAGCGGGTCGCTGCGCGCGGCGGCCTCGACATCCCTCCCAGCCGCATCTTTCTGATGGACGCAAGCACTCGCGTCACCGGTGCCAACGCCTACGTTACCGGCCTCGGCGCTTCGAAACGCATCGTGGTCTGGGACACAACTCTGAAGATCGAGTCCCCCAACGAAATCCTCTTCACCTACGGTCACGAGCAGGGCCACTATGTCCTCCACCACGTCGCGAAGGGCCTGGCCTGGTCCGCCGTCGTGATCTTCGTCTTCTATTGGATTGCCTTCCGCCTCATGCGCCGGCTCGTGCGCCGTTTTGGCGCAACGCTGCGTATTCCCTCGGTCGAAAGCTGGTCCTCACTTGGCCTCTTTCTGCTCCTGGCGTATGCGCTCAACTTCCTCGCGCAGCCCATTGCCAACACCATCAGCCGCTCCATCGAACATCAGGCCGATGTCTACGGCCAGGAAGTCATCCACGGTCTCGTGCCCGATCCGCAGGCCACCACCGTCAGCTCGTTCTGCAGCGACGCTCAGGTCTGGCTCGACGACCCCAATCCCAACCCCTTCGTCGCGTTCTGGACCTACAGCCACCCCTCCACCGAAGAGCGCGCCCAATTCGCCGCGCACTACAACCCCTGGCAACCCGGCCAGCACCCGAAGTACTTTCCGAAGTAGGTCGCCCCGCCACAATCCGTAACCGTCAGCTGCAACTGTCCTGCCCTCGCGTGACCGCCATCACTGAGCGAACCCGCGCTCCCACCCTATCCTCTAACGTTCCTCGGTTCGTTGAGGGACGGACAGGAGACATCATGAGTCTCGGTATGATGGCGGGAATTGGTCTGGGTGCGGCGGTGGTTCTGATTGTTGTGGCCATTACTCTGATCAACAAATTCGCAAACTAGAGCCGGCGCCCCTGAGCTGGTTCTGAGATCGCTTCCGGTTTCGCAGCCGGGCACGACCTCACAGTTAAGGAGGAACTCGGCGGGGGCTGCTTCGTAACAGGGTGCCGAAACAAGCCTCAGGCAAACGGGCTTTTAGCCCCTGATCGGCAAGCGGTGTGACCTGGGCTCCTCGTTCTTTCCAGTTCAACGCCTACCTTTGCCCCACCACCTCCACCACCTGCGCATCCGGCTCGCTCCACGCCGCCGTCCCCGTGTGCCGAAGCTCATGAGCGCTTTCGTCCCACTCCAGATGCGTCACCTGGTAATCCCCCTTCTCATACGCGTACGTCCGCCCGTCGTC
>Ga0335072_10002077_pt1 | contig 31634 bp, 23 predicted proteins | sample Lox_Sample_21_FD_206725 | JGI IMG/M metagenome (GOLD analysis project Ga0335072, IMG submission 206725) | Soil microbial communities from Loxahatchee National Wildlife Refuge, Florida, United States - Lox_Sample_2.1 | ecosystem: Environmental > Terrestrial > Soil > Wetlands | place: USA...
GCGGAGTGTCTGCAAGCTGTCTTTTTGCGGCTACGCGCTCACGTTCGGAACGCGCAGCGATTCCGGCAAGCTGGTCGCCGGACTTTTCTTCATTCGCCTTCGCAAATAAATCGCGAAGATCAGCAAAGTTGAACGATTCGTGCATGGTTCAATCGTGGAAGCGCTGTAGTCGGAGGGGCACCTTTTCCGTTGGCATTCTCGCGATTCTATATAGCAGAGAATCCATCCGAAATCTCGCCGAATCTCGCACGCGGTTCTGATGCTCAGGTGCCGCTTATCGATGGTTCGGCCAAGGCACAGCCTCTTACCAATTGGCGATCGAGGTCGGGCCAGGACTCTGGAGTACTCGCCTTAGTCTCCAACCTAGCCCTCAGTGGTACTCACGCAGGCGGAGTACTGCCAAACGGCGCACAACAGAAATCTTCGCGCTTCACACCATTTTGAATCTGTTGCAATCGCGCTAAAGAAACGATACTTATGGCGTGCTGGGAGGATTCAATGAAATCCGTCCGAGTCCTGGTCGCAAACCGCCCTCGTTTGATTCGCGAACTTGTGATGGCGACAATAGCCGAACAACCCGACATCGAAATCGTCGGTGAAATTCAGGAAGAATCTGCCATTGAAAAGGGCGTCGATCAGATGAAGCCGGATTGCTTGATTGTCGCGTTGGGTAAACAAGATGACCTCCCGGACTTTTGTCAAAGCATTTTGAAAAAGCACCCTCAAATGAAGATCATTGGGATTGCACCTGGGCGAAACACAAGCGTCTTTTATTGGGCATCGCTCAGGGTTCAATTCAATGAAATTGAAGCTTCTGAGAACGGCGTCCTCGATGCGTTGCGCGGAATCACGCAGTTTGCCACGAGGATGCAATGAAGGGGCGGTTGAATCAACCAGCTTTGGGAACCCTGTCTAGCCGATCGAGGGCCCTTCTTCCAACTCTGATTTTTCTTTTCGGAATACTTATCCCGGGCCCGTGTATGGCGCAAAAGCAGGAGAAAATGTCGGGGCCGCCGGCAACCGAGCTTGGTAAGGAAAACATGGGCTTGGTGGCGGCATCCGCGGCCGATATCAAAGCGACTTTGGTGGGCAATCCTGGCTTAATGGTGGAATTAAAGCGGTGGATTGCGAAGGATGCTACGGACCACGGGCAGATTGTCAGTGAGTCTGACCTAACGGAGGACGCAATTTCCAGTCGCCTGGAGACAGATGTCCGGTTTCGAGCGGTTGCGACTCAGATCCTCCAGCGATACGGCTATCTGGTGCCGACGGTGAATCCTGACTCGGCGCTCGGTAAGGAACAAGATCTGCTCATCCAGGAGCGCGTGAAATGGCTGGCTCAGAATCAGGAAGAGCAATTGGCTGCGGCACGTCAGAAAGCAACGCAAAATGTAGAGCAAAACGCGGAATGCGATCAACAGGTGTATAGAGATTGCAATCCTCCTCAAATCCCCACATCTCCCGTGCAAGGCAACGGACCACAGCCACAAGTGCAGGCATCTCCGCAGGGACAGGGTCCACCAACGCGAACGCCGCCTTCGAATTACCCCCAAGGATTCACGATACCTCTGGAGCAGGCGGAGTATCAGCAGAACAACCAGCTACTTCCGGATTCCAGTGGGGTGCTACAATATCTCTCCGGCAATGGCCTGGCCTTGGGACAGTCTCAGGGCGGTATTGCTGCAAATCCATTTGGACCCTTGACCCCCCAGGCAGGAGCGAATCTCGGGAAGAATGGGGTGTCGCCGTTTTTTGATTTGAATAACCTTGACGGTCAAACTCCGCTTCTGTGGCAATCCTTGTCGGCCACGCCGCCATTTGCCGAGGCGAATCGCTTCCCACCGACGCAATATGACCAGACGAACCGGAATGGCCAAGGAGGGAATCTACCTCTTGGTCCAACTTCTTATTCACCTTCTCCGAACGAATATCAGCGATACGTGAACCCATCACTGCTTCAACCTGTTGAAATGACGCGCGCCCCGGATCCATATGCCGACATCCCTTCTCTATATGATATGTATCTTCAGGCTACTCCACACCCTGCGACGCCGGAGCGGTTTGGAATCGACATCTTCCAGAACGGGTTTCGGGATCCGCAGCTAATCCCGATGGATCTTCCGGCTAGCCCCGACTACATTGTGGGACCCGGAGACGGGCTGGCGATCGACCTGTGGGGCGGGGTGTCTCAGCGATTGTACAGGGTAGTTGATCGTGAGGGGCGAGTGACCCTACCAGAGGTTGGGCCCATACTTGTTAGCGGAAAGAGCCTGGCGGATGTGCAGCAGAGCATGCAGCAGGTTCTACGTAGTCAATTCCGCGACGTGTCGGCTGACGTCTCCCTTGCTCGTTTGCGGACTATACGAGTTTATGTAGTTGGTGATGTCGTAAATCCCGGGGCATATGACATCAGCTCTCTTTCCACACCTCTCAATGCCCTTTTTGCTGCTGGGGGACCAACGCCAAGGGGTTCACTCCGCATTGTGAAACATTATCGAGACGATCAATTAGTGCAGACAGAGGATCTGTACGACTTACTCCTTCACGGCGTCAGGTCGGATCTTCAACGGTTGGACAATGGCGACACCGTTCTCGTCCCACCAATCGGACCGGAGGTGACCGTTGAAGGCATGGTGCGTCGTCCCGCTATTTACGAATTGAAAGACGAAACGGATCTGAAAAGCGTTCTTGATCTTGCTGGTGGAATTTTACCCACAGCCGCATTAAGCCACATCGAAGTGCAGCGTATCGTCGACCATAAAGAGCAAACGATGATAAGTCTCGACATTCCCGAAGGTCTCGATGCGTCGGAAGTGGCGGAGAAATTATCCTCTTTCAAGATTCACGACGGGGACAGGATTCGGTTGTTTCCCATCGCCGCCTATAACCAGAACGCAGTGTACCTGGAAGGACATGTCATTCGGCCCGGCCGCTACTCCTATCGCGATAATATGAAGGTCACAGATATAATTTCATCGTACAAAGATCTCCTGCCGCAGCCGGCTCAATATGCCGAGATCATTCGATTGAAATCTCCCGATTTTAGTCCGAGCGTCCAGGGATTTGATCTCGCCGAGGCCCTCGCCGACCCGTCTCACGCGCCGTTGCTTCATCCTATGGATACAGTGAGGATTTTTAGCAGCTTCGATTTCGAAAACCCACCCACGGTCTCTGTCCTGGGCGATGTTCGCGACCCTGGAACCTATCGGACTCCAGGGCAAGTACGCGTAAGTGGTGCGATCCACCTGGCCGGAGGGCTTTCGCCAGATGCACAAAAGGAGGACGCGCAGGTTTTTCGCTCTTTGAGCGGGGGAACGCTGAAGATCTTTAGCATCAACCTAAACCAGGCACTAGCGGGCGATCCGATGGAAGATATTCTCCTTGCCCCTAGGGATAGGATTCTGGTTCACCGAAGCGCCAATGCTGAGCTGCCAGCTACGGTCAATATTCAAGGTGCGGTCTTGAAGCCCGGCAGGTATCCGCTGACGAACGACATGACAGTTGCCGATCTTATTCGAGTTTCCGGCGGACTCACGCCGAGTGCGGACACGCAAGTTGGTGACTTGATGGTGTATCGATGGTCTGGGAAGGCAAATCTTACGGGTGAACATATTCCGATTGAAATTTCGAATGCCCTGAAAGGAGATGTGAACTCGAATCTTCCTGTGCATAACGGAGACGTCTTGACTATTCGCGAGCTGTCAGGATGGAACGACCTTGGCGCGACAATCAGCGTCAAGGGTGAGGTCAAGCACCCTGGAAGCTACGGAATTCAACCCGGCGAACGCCTAAGTTCGATCTTGAAGCGCGCAGGGGGCTTTACCTCGCAAGCCTATCCTTACGGAGCGATCCTGCAGCGCGTCGAAGTGCGCGAGCTCCAGGCGAAGCAGCAAGACGATATGATTCTGAGAATAAAGGATTCCGAAAAGAACCTGGAGCTTCTGCCAGAAGGCGACTCAGCGCAGAAACGGCAGAAAGATGCGGCCCTAGCTCAGTATCAATCAACCCTGACAGAGTTGAGCGCAAATCCGCCATTAGGACGCGTAGCGATTCGTATCTCCTTGGAAATTAAGCGGTGGCAGAACACTTCTGCAGATATCGAGGTCCGAGCGGGAGATACTCTGTACATACCGAAGAAACCTGACGTCGTTACAGTCGCGGGGCAGGTATTCAACCCGACGGCGGTTTCTTATCGTCCCGGAAAGAGTGCACGCTGGTACCTTGGTCAATCCGGAGGGCCTACTGTGATGGCTAACAAGAAGGCGATTTTTGTCATGAGAGCCGACGGTTCAATCATTTCGGGAAAAGGGAGCTTTTGGGGAGGAGACCCTTTGAGCACGACGTTGGCACCAGGAGATTCAATCATCGTTCCAGAAAAGGCCATAGGCGGTGGACCCAACTGGCAGAATCTGTTTACAGCGGCTTCTGTCGCTTCTTCGATAACCAGTACAATATTTATCGCACTCCGTTATTAGACCAGGGTCTCAGATGGCACGTTGGGAGATGAGAATTGTGTTGGGCTTCTGCGCTATGACGGCCGTCGGCTTGGTGGCGACCAATTGTCTTGCCCAGGCGTCTCCGCCGAAGCAGTCCGAGGACAGAGAGAGCGCGAGAGGATCGATTGGCCGATCGGGAGAAAACTCCTCGGGAGATACCCCCAGCGATCCAAAGGATCTGTCAATTGATTCCCCAGACTATGACACATCACTGGGCCCGCATTTGCTAAAGGATTTTTTCGAAGATCAGAAGGCAATTTGGACTGGCCCGACTCACCTGCGCTTGGTTGACGCTGACTGGCTAGTGCCACTTGGGGTTGCGACAGGAGGATTGCTAGCTACTGACACGGAGTTTAGCAAACACCTGTCAAACTCTCCCAATCGACTCAAGTACAGCAATGATTTTTCAAATTACGGCATTGGTTCCCTCGTGGCCGTAGGTGGAGGACTTTATTTGTGGGGTAAAATAACCCACAACGATCACAAGAGCGAAACTGGCTTGCTCGCTGGCGAAGCCGCACTCAATAGCCTCGCGGTTACATATGCGGCGAAATACGCCTTCGGTCGTGAGCGTCCGCTGCAAGACGACTACCGCGGGCAGTTCTGGCAGGGGGGCGTCTCTTTTCCATCAGAGCATGCGACAGCGGCGTGGTCGATTGCGGGGATCATTGCCCACGAGTATCCGAGTCCATTCACGTCAGTCCTTGCCTACGGACTTGCGTCTGCCGTAAGCGTCTCGCGAATAACCGCGAAGCAGCATTTCCCATCAGATGTTTTGGTGGGCAGTGCTGTTGGGTGGTTCGTCGCACAGGAAGTATACCGACGCCACCACGACGCTGAGCTCGGCGGGTCCAGCTGGCCAACCTATGCTGAGTGGCGCGACCAAGGCTCGGGCCGCAGTTCTACTAGCGTGGGAACTCCGTACGTCGAACTCGACAGCTGGGTATACCCGGCGATCGAACGGCTCGCAGCTTTGGGTTATATTCATTCAGAGTATCTTGGTGTGCGCCCGTGGACTCGCCTCGAATGCGCACAGTTGGTGGAAGAGGCTGGAGATGAGATGCGAGTCAGAGGTTCGGATTCAGGAGGCGTCGGACAGCTCTATGCAGCGCTCTCCGAGGAGTTTCGCCCAGACCTCGAACGGCTGAGCGGAGAGAATCGAACGTCTGTCCAAGTTGAGTCACTTTATTCGAGGGTTATGCAGATCAGTGGTACGCCGCTAAACGACAGCTATCACTTCGGACAGACGATCATTAACGACTTTGGCCGTCCCTACCAAGAGGGGTTCAATTCCTATGATGGTTTTTCCGGATACGGAACTGCCGGGCGCTTTACCATCTATGTGCGGGGAGAGTATCAACATGCCCCATCAGCTCCAGCTTATCCTCTTTCTGTCCGTCAAGTGATTGCCGATGCGGACTTCAACCCGCTTCAACCCGCGACTCCGTTTGCGACCGTCAATCAATTTAACCTGTTGGACACGTACGTTGCTGCAAATGTGGCAGATTGGAATCTTTCGTTTGGGAAGCAGAGCCTCTGGTGGGGACCAGGCGACGGTGGATCCCTGATGTTCAGCGATAACGCCGAACCGATTTACATGTTTCGAGCAACTCCGATTGGATCATTCAGGGTGCCTTTGCTGTCCCGTGTCCTCGGCCCGTTTAAAACAGACTTTTTTTTCGGGAAGCTTTCGGGGAATGACTTTCCGCCGCGACCTCTCATTCATGGAGAGAAAATCAGCTTCAAGCCTCTGCAGAACTTGGAGTTTAGCTTTAGCCGTACAATTGAGTTCGCTGGTGTGGGCCGGGCGACTACGCTCGGTGCTATTTGGAACAGCTATGTGAGCGTAAAATCGTCCGTGAATTACAGAGCGTCGGTCAATCCCGGAAAGCGCTCCAGTAGTGTTGACGCCGTTTACAGGATTCCGCACTTACGGAACTGGTTGACGCTCTATGCGGATTCCTTCTCTCCTGACGATGTAACAACGCTTGCGAATCCTCCGCGTGCGGCTTGGAGTTCGGGTATTTATATGCCACGTCTGCCCCGACTACCAAAACTCGATCTACGAGTCGAGGGAGGTTACACAGACGTCACTTACTCTGAAAGTATAAACGGGAATTTTGTCTATTATGACTACTATTACCACGACCTCTATACGAACAAGTCGAACATCATCGGCAGTTGGATAGGGCGCGAAGGCAAGGGCATTCAGGCCTGGACTACCTACTGGTTCAATGCTCGGAGCAATCTTCAATTCGGTTATCGGCATGGAAAGGTCGCCAAAGACTTCATTCCACAGGGGGAGACGGTTAATGACGCTTCCGTGCAATTAAACTGGCAAATTGGAAAGGAATGGACCCTCTCTTCTTCGGTGCAATACGAAAAGTGGCTTGCACCTGTCTTGGCACCGACCCCTCAAACAAATTGGACAGGGAACGTGCAGATTGAATTTTGGCCTAAAGGGTGGAAGTTGTCGAGGTAAAAACAAGAAGGACGTTTGGGAGCCGTGCGTCGATTTTGTTGCTGTCGAAAATGATGAAAAATCTACTGGAGACACTAACTAATCCGGATGAACTGACAGTGGAGCGGCAAGTTACTGCCGAAGCCCTGTTGGAGGAACAAGAACGCCGCGTGACGCGCGAACGGAGATTAGCACAGCTACGCCTCCTTTGGTCTCGCAGGGGCTTCCTGTTTCGCGCGCTTGGGGTTGGACTTATATTAGCGACTCTGGTCGCCTTTTTGATTCCGAAGCAATATGAATCGACTGCACAACTTATGCCTCCGGACACCGGTCCCGGAAATGGTTTTGCCCTCTTGGCAGCTCTTTCTGGCAAAGGTGATGAAATGGGGTCCATCGCAAGCGATCTGCTGGGGATCAAGAGCACAGGCGCATTATTTGTGGGAGTTCTGCGCAGCAGGACTGTTCAGGATCGAATTGTTCAGCGGTTCGATTTGAAGAAGGAATATACGACACGATATGACGATATGGCGCGCTTGCGCTTGCAGGAAAACACCAGCATAAGCGAAGACCGCAAAAGCGGGATAATCACGTTAATTGTTTCCGACTCGGATCCAAAACGTGCAGCGGCCATCGCTACAGCGTACATCGACGAGCTTGATGTCTTGATGGTTAAACTGAACACGTCTTCGGCTCATCGCGAACGGGTCTTTTTGGAGGAACGGTTGGGCGCGGTGAAACAGGACCTTGAGGCAGCGGAACGAGATTTCAGCCAATTCGCAAGCAAGAACGGAGCAGTCGATATTCCAGAGCAAGGAAAAGCCATCTTGGAGGCTGCCGCAGCGCTACAAGGTGAGCTAATTGCCGCCCAATCGGAGCTGCAAGGGCTTAAGCAGATCTACACGGACGAGAATGTCCGCGTACGTTCCACGCAGGCTCGAATTAACGAGTTGCGTTCCGAACTTCAGAAACTGGGCGGCAAGGTAGGGGACGATTCTTCCGCAGAGTCGGGTGACGGGGGGGGAGACGTGTATCCAACCCTTCGACAATTGCCATTGCTCGGCGTTCCGTACGCGGACAAGTATAGGCGACTGAAGATTGAAGAGGCGGTTTATGGAAATCTTACCAAGCAATACGAGGCAGCCAAGGTTGAGGAGGCAAAGGAAATTCCTTCAGTAGAGGTCTTGGATCCTCCTGAAGTGCCAGATCGTAAATCATTTCCGCCAAGGGCTTTGATCATCACTCTAGGAACAATATTTGCGTTGATTCTGGCGGCGCTGTGGACCTTGGGGACTGCACGGTGGCGCGCGATCAATCCTCAGGATCCAGCCAAAGAGTTAGCTATAGAGGTTTTCGGAGTCGTCCGCTCAGGCTTGCCCTGGTTTAGGCAAAATGGGTTGAGGGAGAAGGCAGAAGAATCTGAGGGCGAGTCGGAGAATTCCGGGAGCAAGGACCTCCGAGACCAATAAAGTGTCTGTATGTTGCACAAACAATGTTGGTTAGTTCAAAAAGTCCCTGTAAGTGACGGGGCGAAGCTGTATCCGTATGAGAAAATGCCAAAGGAGACTCAAGGTGGACCCTTCATACTTCCCCGCGGTTAATCTAGCGTGCGAAGATCAATTTCCGTCCATACTGTCTTCGAGAGACGTTCGCACTGAACCGCGATGGTACGTCGCGCAGACGTGCCCACGGCACGAAAAGCGAGTTGCTGCGCACCTAGATAGCAAGGCGATCGAGCGCTTCCTGCCGCTTTACAGCTCGGTGAGTCGTTGGAAGGACCGTCGTGTTCGCCTTGAACTACCTTTGTTCGCGGGATACATTTTTGCAAAGTTTCCGTTGGCTGACCAAATGCGCGTCCTAGAAACCCCAGGGGTGGTCCGACTAGTCAGTTTTGGGGGATTGCCTGTTCCTTTTGGAGATGCTGAAATGGAAACCATGCGCGACGGCTTGTCTGATCGAATGAGAGTCGAGCCTCATCCTTTTCTGACAATTGGGCGGAGAGTTCGAATCAAATTCGGGCCACTAGCCAATCTTACGGGGATTCTTGTTCGCAAGAAGGGGGCTCTTCGCTTCGTGCTCTCTCTGATGCCTATTCAGAGGTCAGTCGCGGCGGTGGTCGATGAGGCCGATATCGAACCAGTAGACTAGTACTTCGCCCCGGAATCAAACTCCATCGACAGTTGATGCTCGGGGTGAAATCGATCTTCCCGGAGCGAGGGAAAACACTATCGCATCCGATTCAATCGATCAGATCAAAGAGTATGCAGGGACATTCGCTACAGAATTTTTCACTCTAGCTTGTCAAATTGTCGTCTACAAGCTTGCGGCGCGATTCCTGGGCACAATTGGATTTTCAGAATACGCCGTCTCGAGGCGGACAATCTCACTTCTTCAGCCTGTAGCCCTGCTCGGTGTGGGTGTGGGATTACCCCGCTATATCGCGATGGCAGAAGCTGGGGGAGATATCGGACGCGGTCGACGGTTCTTCGGAGCCGCGATCTGGTGCGTTTGTTTTGCAGTAGCAGGAATCGCTGCATTATTACTTATCTGGAGGCGATGGTTCTCTTACCTTTTTTTTGGGACTCGAGAGTATGCTCACCTCGTTCCAGCTCTTTCGGTCATGTTGATTGGGCTTTCCATCCACGGATTGGCCTACGCATTCCTTCGTGGGCGAATGTCAATTTCTCGCGCCAATACATTGAATCTACTAAACCTTGGAATTGTGCCGGTTGTCGCGTTAGTGTGGTTTCACAGCAGCGTGGATTTGGTTTTGTGGTCCTTGGGCATTGCTTGGACGTCGGTAGCGCTGGTCGCCATCAACTCATTGCCTATAACATCAGCCCTGCGCAATCACCCGTGGGAGCGTCGGGAACTGCTGAGGTATGGGCTACAGCGTGTACCTGGCGACTTTCTTATGACGGCACTGGTTTCACTACCCGCTATATTTGCTGCACATGCCAGCGGGATTCAATTGGCTGGTTACGTGGCGTTCGGAATTTCTATTGTTAATATGATAGCTGCGATGTTTGCGCCGGTGGGTATCGTTCTGTTGCCGAAGGTCAGTCGAGACTTGATAAGGGGGGTGAACACCAAGATTCGAGCAGAAATTAGGCTTATCGGGTGGTTGGCAGCTGTAATTCCTTTTGCGATGATTCTCGTGCTCGAGATTTTCGCTCCACTATTCATTCAGACATTTCTCGGGGTGGCGTTTGAGCCGGCTGTGAGGACCGTCCGTATTCTTGCGGTCGCCGCGCTTCCGCTCGCCGTATATTCAGCCCTTCGTAGCGTGTTGGATGGATTTCACGAGCGGGCCGTCAACACCATCAACCTCCTCGTTTCATTTCTAGCGTTCTTAGGTTTATCTGCGCTTTGGTTTGTCCATCGTCATAATCCGGAAATTATACTAGCGAGCTTCGTCATTTCTCTTGTTTTGCTGTCGATACTAACGGTCTCAGAGGTGGGTCGAGTGCTTCGCCGTGACCCCTTGCCCAGTTCACACGGCAAGTGCTGATTTCAAAGCAGGTTTCCATAGCTAGTTCGGGCCTGAATCATATGGTCCCCATTACAGACGTTAGAGATAATACTCGTGTCCGGTAGGCTCGCGGTAACATTCGCCCCGACTGGCTCGCGCCGGATGCTTTCGGGACGTGAGAAAAGGCTTTGTCAAATTTGCTGGCTATTACTTCTCGCAGGTGTTGGTATAGTTGCCAATTTCCTCTCGGGCGGAACCATTGCATTGATTTCCATTCTTTGTGTTGCAGTTTCTAGGTCCCTAGTTCAAAAAGCCTATCACTTGTTCGTCTTTCGTCGCGTAACAATTTGCAGCTTTTGGTACGTTACCTATTTGTTTATGATTTACCTCCCCGCATTCTGGGTCTACGCGGGCGAGCGTGGGCCATATCGAGGTCGGTACCTTTTCAGCGTCGAGAGCGTATTGATCACGGTTCCGTTTGGCTGGCTGCTTACGAACCAGGTCGCCAACTTCCAAAAGCTAGAGACTGAACTGTTTTTCCGAAAGCCTTTAGCTAAATTAAACATTGCGGGTCCCTTCCGGGGTCGTTATATGACTCTGCTAGTGATTGCTGTGTTTTTTACCATTCTGTATTTTCACGATGTGGGCACAATCCCTCTTTTTTACTTGTTTCGCCACCCCGGGGACTATCTGGTTCTTGCTAACCTTCGTGATGACTCGTTGAAGCTCCTCGACTCGCCGTTCAAGTACTTCTATTTCGTGACGCGTGGGCTGGTCTACCCCTTCTTAATTCTTGTTTCTCTCGGCTGTCTTTTGTTGACTCGCGCCGTTCGCTGGAAGTGGTTTTTCGGCGTGACTCTTTGCCTTGGGTTATTGTTTGCGTCACTATCCCTCGCAAAATCTCCCGTTGCTGCCATATTTGCTATGATCGGTTTTTTCCTCTACTACTACCGTGGGGGCGACATAAGCCGTCGTCTAGTTGCAGGTCTTTTGGTTTGTGTCCTCGTCTTTCCGGTTGCAGTCGTGCTTTCCGTAAGTTATGGGATGAATGTAGATCTTGTCGATGCGTTACGAGCAATTGGAGCTCGCCTGTTCTATTTGCCATCGGAGATTGTTTACTTTTATTTCGAGGTCTTTCCAAGCCATGTAGGTTTTCTTTACGGTCGCTCGATCCATGCGCTTTCGTTCCTTCTAGGACGAGAATACTTTGATACCGCGTCATTTGTGGGTCAGTACGGCTTTCTTGGAAAACTTGAGAGCGTGATAGCGAATGGAGCTTTCATATCTGATTTGAATGCTGATTTTGGACTCTGGGGAGTGCTTTGGGGAGGCGTTCTCGTCGGATGCATTATGCAGGCTTTTCACGTCTATGTTATTCGCCGAGAAAAGAATGTTCTTACGATTGCTTGCTATTCATTCTTGGTGTTCACATTCTGGCTTCTCAATTCGACATCGCTTCCCATTGTTTTGGCGTCAAACGGCGCGATTTTGGTCCTATTCTTGAAGAATTGGCTTGAAATAAAGCGCCCACATGTTCAACGTGGGTCCATCGCTAGGCCGCTTCCATCTTGATTTCTGAAGATTGTCGAGCCCAGAGATTTTGAGAGACGACGCGAGTGGTTAAAGTGTGCATGCTCACTTCTGTTCACACCGCCTATGACGTCCGAATTTATGAAAGGGAGGCTAAAACCCTGGCGGCCGTCGGGTACGCAGTCACCATTGTCGCCCCTCATGAAAGAAGCGAGCATACGGGAGACGTGCAGGTGAAGGCCGTGGGTCTTCCTCAAAATCGAATGGGTCGAATGTTTCGTACAGTGTGGGAGGTATATGAGGCGGCCCGCGCTGTCAAAGCGGACATTTATCATTTTCATGATCCTGAATTGATTCCCGTCGGGATATTGCTGAAGTTGAGGGGAAAATGCGTTATTTACGACGCGCACGAGGACGTTCCGCGCGACATACTGCAGAAAGAATGGATACACCCACTGCTTAGGAGAATCGTTGCGGAAGGAGCAGCGGCACTAGAGGCGTTCGCGAGCTTGGTTCTTGACCGGACAGTGGCTGCCACCCCAGTAATTGCGGCTAAATTCCCACCGCGAAAGACGACCGCTATTCAGAATTTTGCCTCCCTTCACATCGAGCATGAATTGCAAGATTTACCTTATCAGCAGCGGGATAACCGAGCAGTTTATACGGGGGGGATTGGCTTGCATCGGGGAGCAAGGGAAATGGTGCTTGCCATGTCCATGGTTGCGGACGAACTTACCCCACGCCTTTCTCTGGCGGGCAAATTCGATCCTCCGGAACTCGAGGATGAACTTCGGGCTCTTCCCGGATTTGAGAACACTGATGTTTGTCACTGGCTTTCAAGAAAAGAGGTTTGCGACCTGCTTGGGAGAGCTCGCCTGGGGTTAGTACTTTACGACCGCTCGCCGGCTCACCTAGATTCACAGCCAAATAAGCTGTTCGAATACATGTCTGCGGGGATCCCGGTAATAGCTTCCGACTTCGCACTTTGGAGAGAGATTGTCGTGGGGACGGGTTGCGGACTTCTCGTGGATCCACTCGAACCCAAAGCGATCGGGCGCGCAATAGAGTGGATCTTCCGTCATCCTGCGGAATCCGAGGAAATGGGGAGACGGGGTGCCGCGGCTGTGCAAGCAAAATTCAATTGGGGAAGCGAAGCCAGGAAACTGGTTGACCTCTACTCCGACCTGACGAATAGGCTCATGCAATAAGCTGCGTGTTTTTCTTCAAGAGAGTAGTGAAGAGTCCACGGAGGCGATGATCACATAGTGTGCGGAATCTTTGGCGCAATAAGTCTGAGGGGCGCGTTCGACTCTGAATCGTGGAGGCGATTCGTGGAATTAACGAATCTGGTCCGCTTTCGCGGCCCAAACGATTCAGGTTTTGCCACGTTTAGCCTGCGATCCGGCGTGGTTGCCGATTCCCACATGTTTGATATGTTTCTTGGCAGTCGGCGATTGTCGATTTTGGACCTTTCCACGGCCGGGCACCAACCAATGTCGGATGGCAAGGGTCGGTGGATTGTATTTAACGGCGAAATTTTTAACTTTGTGGAATTGCGGCAGGAACTTCAGGACCGCGGGCATAGGTTTCTAACAGGGACGGACACGGAAGTGATTCTGCATGTCTATGACGAGTACGGCGAACAGGGATTCAGCAAGTTCAACGGGATGTGGGCTTTTGCGATTGTGGACCTCACCCGACGCGCCGTCATCTTGAGCCGTGATCGCTTTTCGATCAAGCCGCTATATTTGGCTGAGCCGGGTAAGGGCCGGATCTTTTTCGCGAGCGAGATTAAGCAGCTTTCTCCACTCCTGGAACGAACTGAAGTGGATGGGAAAGTCATGTCCTCTTTTTTGTCGCAGGGACTGCTGGATCATTCCCTGGATACATTCTATCGACAGATTAGAAGGCTGCCCGCGAAAACCAATCTTGTAATTTCCCTTCAGCATGATGCGTTTTCCTACAGCCAGTACTGGGATTTTGGGCAAGGGAGTGCAAACCAATCGACGGGCTCTCTTGATGAATTTCGTGAACTTCTTGTCGATAGCACAAGGATTCGCTTGCGGAGCGACGTTCCCGTTGGTCTCCTGCTAAGCGGGGGTTTGGACTCGTCATCCCTGGCTGCTGCATGCACAAGGATCACGGAACAGCGAGTGAGAGCTTTTTCGATTGTCTCCGGACAAGCCGGCGCAAACGAAGAGCCTTATATTGATGCGGTGACGAGTCGTCTGCATCTTGAAAGTCATAAGCTCCCGATCGGTGATCAGGATGTAAGAGATGGCTTGGAGGAAGTCCTCTACCACAATGACGAACCCTATTCTGGCCTCAGCGCCGTAGCGCAGTTCAAGATTCTTCAGGCGGTGAAAAATCATGGAGGAGCGGTCGTCCTTCTGAGCGGCCAGGGAGGTGATGAAGTATTGTTAGGTTATCTGAAATTCTTCTTCTTCAATTTGAGGGAACTAGCAAGAACGCACCGATACGGGACCTTGCTCGCCGAGTTCTTCGCGAGTTTGATGAAGGGTACCGTAGTTCGACAATTCAGCCTCACGTCAGCAAAGAGATATATCCCAGCTCTAAGAGAGAAGGGGCTCCCCTATCTGCGTGGGCAACAAGCACCGGAGCCGGTTTGGCATTGCACGGACATGCGCCAAAGGCAAATCTTGGATATCAACAAATATTCTGTGCCGGCACTGACTCACTATGAAGACCGCAATGCGGGCGCGCACTCGCTTGAAATTCGACATCCGTTCCTTGACCACCGCCTTGTAAATTTCGCACTAAATCTCCCGACCGAAAGAAAATTGAGTGGGGGTTGGACGAAAGTTATTTTAAGAGAGTGCTTTCCCGAACTACCGTCCTCAATTCGGTGGCAACGGCGCAAAGGATATTTCTCTGTTCCTGACGAACATTGGCTACGTTACGATCTGAGAGACCTTGTCCGCACTTCCTTCAAGACGAGCGTTCTGCACGAGATGGGTTTCATCGACAAGAATCTATTCCTCAGAAGTTATGAGGTCTTTCTAGACGGCCGATCTTTGATGGGCGCAGTGGATATTTCTAGAACTTTGATCGCAGAGCTATGGGCGAAAAAGTTCGCTGGGAAAACACAATCCGGTCCGTCGGCGGCGATGGGTATGGAATCCCTTATCTCTCATATAGCGAACTAAGTTCTTGTGAATCCAGCAATCACCCGGAGAGACTCCATGTCAAATCAATTCGCAATGCAGGGCGGGGTAGTTAAGGCAAATCCAGTGGCCGGTCCATCTCAGGCGATCCCTTTTCTGGACTTAAAGCAACAGTTTAATTTCATTAGAAAGGATGTAATCTCTGCGGTGATCGATGTCCTGGAAAGTCAGCACTTTATTCTGGGCAAAGAGGTCGAGGCATTTGAGTTGGAGTTGACGCCCTTGCTCGGGTCGCGGTTCGCTGTGAGCTGTGGATCCGGCTCGGACGCTTTGCTCTTGGCGCTCCTTGCATCGGAAATTGGCAGGGGGGATGAAGTCATTACGACTCCGTTCACATTCGTTGCAACCGCAGGCTCCATTGCGCGGGCTGGCGCGCGCCCCGTCTTCGTAGATATCGAGAGAGATACATACAACATAGATCCGTCAAAAATCGAAAAAGCAATCACTGCTCGCACGCGGGCCATCATGCCAGTTCACATATTTGGCTTTCCCGCGGATATGGACCCAATCCTTGAGATTGCCGCCAAGCATAAGCTTGTCGTAATCGAAGATGCCGCCCAAGCGATCGGCACTAGGTATCGAGGCAAGGCAGTGGGCAATTTAGGAGCTTTCGGTTGCTTTAGCTTCTTTCCTTCAAAAAATCTGGGTGCCGCTGGCGATGGCGGCTTAGTCACGACCGATGATTCCGAGTTGGCCGACCGTCTGAAGATACTGCGTGTGCACGGAAGCCGCCAAAAATATGAATACGAATGCCTCGGTATGAATAGCCGCCTCGACGCTCTGCAAGCCGCCATTTTGCGGGTGAAGTTAAGGTTTCTCGAGCAATGGACCGCCCGAAGACAAGAGAACGCGAGCAACTATCGTTCCCTCTTTCAGGAATTCAATCTCAGCGATACTGTCCAATTGCCGGCCACGTCAAGGGATCGTACTCACACATACAATCAGTTCGTGGTCCGCGTTCCGAAGCGCGACGCGCTAAGGCTATCGCTCCGAAGCAAGGGGATTCAGACAGAGGTCTACTACCCATCTCCCTTGCATCTGCAGCGCGCATTTGCCTACCTCGACCTCAAGAAAGGGGACTTTCCCGAATCCGAAGCTGCGTCGCAGGAAGTGTTGGCGCTGCCGATTTTCCCGGAACTGAATCCGAATCAGCAGAGAGCAGTTGTGGCCGCTATCGCCGATTTCTATTGCCAACAAGCCTAGCTTTAGTGACACCTAGGAGATAAACGAATGCAAAGCGAAGCTACATTAGCGGTGATCGGCGCTGGCTACTGGGGCAAAAATCTTGTACGCAACTTTCACACCTTAGGAGCCTTGAAATATGTGTGTGACAAGAATGCTGATGTTCTGGACCAAATGGAGAGTGAGTTCCATGTCACGACAAGTCAAGATGCGGAGCAGATTCTGAATGATGGCACAGTTTCCTGCGTTGCGATCGCAGCGCCAGCTGTGGAACATTTTGACCTTTGTCGTAGAGCGCTGCTCCACGAAAAGGATGTTTTCGTCGAGAAGCCTCTCGCGCTGCACGCGGACCAGGGACGTGAATTGGTTGAGCTCGCGCGAACACGAGGGAGAATTCTGATGGTGGGCCACATCCTCGAGTACCACCCTGCCATCGGTCGCCTTAAGGAACTCATTCGGAATGGTGAACTTGGAAGGATCTTGTACATTCATTCCTCTCGTCTGAATCTTGGAAGGCTTCGAACGGAGGAAAACATACTGTGGAGCTTTGCGCCTCACGATATCTCAGCAATCTTGCACCTGCTGGGGGAACTCCCGACACGAGCTTCTGCTCAGGGTGGAAGCTACCTGAACCCGCCTGTCGTCGACACTACGCTTAGCACAATTGAATTTATGAGCGGTGTTAAGGCTCACATTTTTGTCAGTTGGTTGCACCCCTTCAAGGAACAGAAGATTGCGATAGTTGGCAGCAACAAGATGGCTGTATTCGACGACATGGAAAAGGAGAGGAAGCTAGTTGTCTACTCGCATCGCATAAACTGGTTGGACCGAAAGCCAATTGTTGAAAAGGATACAGGTATGCCGCTTCCCGTTCCCAATGATGAGCCTCTCAGGCTCGAATGCCAGCATTTCCTCGACTGCGTCCGAACGAGACAGAGCCCTCGCACGGATGGGGAAAGCGCCGTGCGGGTGCTCGACGTGCTTGAGGCTTGCGAACGTTCGCTGCGCGAAAATGGCGTGCCAAATCAGGTTCACACTTCCAGATCTCGCTTTTCTGCGCATCCCACAGCTGTTATCGACGAAGGGTGTGAAATTGGTGATGGTACAAAGATCTGGCATTTTTCACATATCATGAACGGTGCGCGAATCGGGAAAAGCTGCAACCTGGGACAGAACGTCGTCGTAAGCCCTCAGGTGTGCATCGGTAATAATGTTAAGGTCCAAAACAACGTCTCGATCTATACCGGGGTTGATCTCGAGGATGACGTTTTCTGCGGACCCTCCATGGTGTTCACGAACGTTGTGAATCCCCGCAGCCACGTCAGCCGCCGGCACGAATATAAAAAGACGCTTGTAAAGAGGGGAGCAACACTTGGAGCGAACTCGACGATTGTCTGTGGAGTGACGATTGGGCGATATGCGTTTGTCGCTGCCGGGGCAACGGTTACGCGTGACGTCCCAGACTATGCGCTCGTGATGGGCGTGCCAGCGGCCCAGGCTGGCTGGATGTGCGCCTGCGGCTTGCGGCTCCCAGAGACCGGTGGAGTCCCAAAATGCCCGGCTTGCAAAGAAGAATATGTGATTGAGAATGGCCTTTGTCGCTCGCTCAGTCATCCGCACGCTGGAGCGGGGAATGGCTCTGGTACATCGGAGACAAACAACTCGAAAAATTCAATTCCATCGATTGCATAAGAAGTATGAAACTCAAGATTGCGACAATAGTGGGAGCGCGCCCCCAATTTATTAAGGCAAAACCGCTCTCTTCGGCGATTGCAGTTCATAACAAGGGTGCTGAAGAAGGACGGCGCCTTATCGACCAAGTCCTCGTGCACACTGGTCAACACTACGACTATGGAATGTCTAGGATCTTTTTTGAGGATCTTGACCTACCTGCGCCGGATTATGACCTTGCTGTAGGATCCGGAAACCACGGATGGCAAACCGCAGAAATGTTGAAAAAAATCGAAGACGTCTTGCTGATTGAATCTCCCCATGTTGTTGTAGTCTTCGGCGACACCAATTCTACTCTGGCGGGCGCGCTCGCAGCTGCTAAGCTCCATGTACCAATCGCTCATGTGGAGGCGGGACTAAGGAGCTTTAATCGAAGAATGCCAGAGGAAATTAATCGCGTTCTCACCGACCATTTGTCGGAGTACTTGTTTGTTCCTAATCAATCCGCGGCTGACAATTTGAACTCGGAAGGAATTCATCACGGTATTTTTCAGGTGGGTGATGTGATGTATGAGGCAGCAATGGAATTTGCGAAGCGAGCCGAGGTGAAATCAACCGTCTTGCAACAGCTCCGCTTGAAACCAGGTGAATATTCACTCGCAACGGTCCACCGCGCTGAGAACACGGATAACGAGGAGCGTTTGGAGAATATTTTTGCTGCCCTATCCGAGATCAGCAAGGAGCTCCCCGTCGTTTGGCCCCTTCATCCCAGAACGCGGGGTCGGTTCACAAGCCTTCAACACGAACACGCCCGAAATGGCAATGGTTCGAATGGGTTGCTTTTTGTCGATCCAGTGTCTTATTTGGATATGCTCCAACTGGAAATGTCCGCCCGTGTTGTTTTGACTGATTCTGGAGGGGTCCAAAAGGAGGCCTTCTGGTTTCAGGTTCCTTGCGTGACGCTCAGGAACGAGACCGAATGGCCAGAAACTATGAGAGAGGGCCGCAATCAACTGACGGGCAGTGGTAAGAAGGCTATTTTGGACGCCTTTGCCATTGCGTGCAGGCTAGGCGCTAGTAACCGCTCCGATGACGGTGCGCAACCACAGGTTGCCGCAAAGATTGTGGCGACCCTAACGGATTTGGTGTGAGGCAGGCTTTAGGTCACTACGAACGTTCAAATATGCGCATCCTATTTCTGACACAATTCTACCCGCCTGAAATTGGGGCCGCACAGAATCGCATCTCCGATTTGGCGGGCCGGCTGGCTGAGTCCGATAATATTGTTACCGTGCTTACGGCGCTTCCCAGCTACCCCAAGGGCGAGGTGTTCGAAGGTTATCGCGGTCGATTTTTGGTGAAAGATATCGAGGGAGGGCTTCGCGTTCTGCGAGTCTGGTCGTTTACAACTAAGAGCAAGTCTTTTCTGCCCCGTTTGATTAGCTACCTTTCATTCGCTTTGGACGCTTTTCTTGCGGGGATTTGGGAAGCTGGTCGCCAGGACATTATATTCGTGGAAATGCCGCCGCTCTTTCTTGGAATATCTGGATGGTTGTTGAGCGCTTGTTTGCGCTCCTACCTCGTTATAAACGTGTCAGACCTGTGGCCAGAATCGGCGATCGCCTTGGGAGTTCTGCGGAATAGACTGTTGATTCGTGCCGCCACATGCCTTGAAGAAGCGCTCTATAGTAAAGCTGATTTCCTCACTGGACAGACTCAGGGAATCGTCGACAGTATCCGGAGTCGTGGCGGTGGAAAGCACGTAGAACTGATGCCAAACGGCGTGAATCCTGAATTCTTGCTATCTGGCTCGATGAAATCGGGAATCCGATCTCGTATTCAGGCTGAATTCGGACTTTCAGGGAAGTTTGTAGTGGGATACACCGGGCTTCATGGGCTTGCCCAGGGACTGTCTACGGTCCTTGAAGCAGCTGAGATTCTACGAGAGCACAAGGATGTTGTATTTGCTTTCTTCGGAGATGGGCCAGAGAAAGACTCCTTACGCCAGGTCGCGGTCGACAAATCGCTCTACAATGTGCGATTCTTCCCAGTGCAGCCTGTCAGCCGCATGCCGGAAGTCTTCACGGCACTAGACGTAGCCCTCATTCCGTTGAAGAACAATGTTCTCTTTCATGGTGCCCTTCCTTCGAAGCTCTTTGAAGCCATGGGGGCTGGCGTTCCAGTTATAGTTGCAATTGAGGGCGAAGCTCGCGACTTGGTTCAGAGATCTCAGTGTGGGCTTCTCGTGCCACCAGAGAACGCGGCGGAGATCGCAGACGCGATTTTACGTCTCCAGGCAGATCCGAAACTCTGCTTATCACTTGGTGAGAATGGTCGCACTTTCGTTTTGCGGCACCACAACCGCAAAGACACGGCCCAGAAATTTAGGAGCTTAGTTATGGACCGCCTGGAATTACCTCGCGAGACGAAATCGCATCCCTAGGATGAAATACTTCGCCTAATGCCTAATTGAATGTTGCGGAAGGCATTATCAAAATAGAAAGCACAAGGCCGCGACTCCTGGAAAGGTAGGGGATGATCGTCAGAAGTGCGGAACAAAATGAGGCCTCTCGCATCCGGCAAGCATATGCGCGTCGGGATTATCTAGTTCCTAAAGGTCGGTATTCGCTTTTCAACGAAGCCAATAGGTTGCGCTATTTGGAGCTGCTTCGGGAGGTGCTCGCTCTGTTGAGGAGATTTGATTATACGGAACTAGGGGAAAAAAGTATTCTCGACGTGGGGTGCGGAAACGGCGCTTGGCTAAGACGCTTTATTGAATGGGGCGCAAGACCCGCGGATCTCTTCGGCGTGGATTTGCTCGAAGAGAGCATCCGGAGTGCGAAAGAGCTTTCTCCTCCGGGAATGACGCTCCTTTGCGATGACGCGAGCCAATTGAAGTTTAACGAGGAAACATTCGACATTGTCGCCCAATTCGCTGTATTTACTTCGATTCTCAACTCTGAGGTGAGATCGAGGCTCGCGAGTGAGATGAGTCGAGTTCTGAAGCCCGGCGGAGCAATTCTTTGGTACGACTTTTTCGTCTCTAACCCACGAAATCCTGACGTTCGCAGAGTAACGCGTGAGGAGATTTCTCGTCTATTTCCCGGACTTCGCATATTTCTCAAGAGAATAACTCTGGCACCGCCGATCGGAAGGGCAATCGGGTCGGCCGCCCCTCCGCTGTACCATCTATTGTCCAGCTTAAAGCCGCTCTGCACGCATTACTTGGGTTTCTTCAGCAAGCCATGAACCATTCGAACGGAACAGTCACGATACCATTTCATCGGTCTGCAGTTGGTGAGGAGGAGGTCCAGGCTGTCTCCGAAGTCATCCGCTCCGGATGGCTTACCATGGGGGCAAAAACGATTGAATTCGAAAAGAGATTTGCGGAATACGTGGGTGCGCGGCATGCGATATCAGTGTCTTCCGGGACGGCGGCACTTCATTTGACATTAGATGCTTGCCGCATAAAGCCCGGTGACGAAGTCCTGATCCCGACTACAACATTTACTGCCACGGGAGAAGTTGTATCGTACTTTGGTGCACGCCCCGTTTTAGTCGACATAGACCCCGTTACAATGAATATTGACCCGACGGAGGCCAAAAGAAAAATCACAACCCGCACACGTGCAATTATGCCGGTTCATATGACAGGCCAGCCGTGCGATCTAGAAGAGCTTCACACCATAGCCAAGGATCATGGTCTGGTTATCGTTGAAGATGCGGCACATGCGTTGCCTTCTGAGTACAGGGGTAGACGGATCGGGTCTTTGAGTGAACTGACGGCGTTTAGCTTCTACGCAACGAAGACCCTTACGACTGGAGAAGGGGGAATGGTCGCCACGGACAACGACGACCACGCCGCTCGAATGCGTACAATGCGGCTGCACGGAATTTCGGGAGATGCATGGAAGCGCTACGGGAGGAATGGATCATGGTTTTACGAGGTGATGGAAGCTGGGTTCAAATACAATCTTACGGACCTTCAGTCAGCGATCGGCCTCGTTCAGTTGGACAAATGCGATAGACATAAAGACGCACGCGCTCGAATTGCCGCACTTTATACGGATGCGTTTCAAGACATGGGTGTGCTTGAACCTCCCACAATCAAAGGCGATCGTGAGACCTCATGGCACCTCTATATCCTTCGCTTGCGGCTTGATCAGATTCGGATCGATAGAAACACATTTATAGATAGCTTGAAAGAACGGGGAATCGGAACGAGCGTTCACTTTATTCCATTGCACCTCCATCCGTACTACCAGAGAGCATTCGGGTATCGTCGAGGTGAGTTTCCTGTCGCGGAGAGAGAATTCGAGAGGTGCATTTCCCTTCCAATCTATCCTGGATTGACAGATGCTGATGTTCAGCAAGTCATCGGTAGCGTTAGAGAGATCGCCGACTGTGCGAAGCGCTAAGAGTGGCGCTGTGATGACTTCGGGTGGCGCCCCTGACGAGATGCGACGCTGGCTTGTGCTGCGATCCGAAGTGGACAGACACATCGAGAACCATCACAGCGGCATGTACGGCCGTCTTCTGAAACGGCCGATTGATATGATCATCTCCTCGCTGGCACTAATTGTGCTTTCACCTCTTTTTGTGGTAGCGGCCCTGCTGGTCAAATGCACGTCCCGCGGCCCTGCTTTCTACTGGCAGACCCGCGTCGGACGCGGCGGAAGATTTTTCCGCATTGTTAAGTTTCGTTCGATGATTGCTGATGCTGACAAGAAAGGTCCGGACATCACTTCTTCCGGAGATCCTCGTGTGACATCAGTAGGCTCGGTTTTCCGGAAGCTGAAAATAGACGAACTCCCACAATTATGGAACGTGTTGGCAGGAGACATGAGCCTAGTGGGACCTCGTCCAGAGCTTCCTCGGTATGTGCTCGACTACAGTCAGGAGGAACTCGGCGTACTCTGCGTTCGTCCGGGCATCACAGATACGGCCTCCATTCGGTACCGCCATGAAGAAGAAATTCTTGCAAGAAGTGGGGACCCCGAGGAGTACTATCGGAATGTCGTTTTGCGCCATAAGCTTGCGTTGAATCTTGAATATATGAGGAACATGTCTTTTTGGTATGACGCTAGAATGGTTCTACAAACGATACGATGTCTTTTCGTCTAACTTCGTTAGCAGAGAAAGTTTTAAGTCGGAATAGGACGGCGTCACGTTCTGCTCTTTGGCTGTGAGATAAGGATCAATGGAATTCTCAGCCGTCCAGATCGTGTCCGCATGGTTCGACTGAGAAGCCCAGGCGGTTATTGTTTCGTCACTTAAAGTCAGGTCCAGGAGACAAAAATGAAGTACGACTTGTATTCACGATTGAACCAGCAGCTGCTCGAGAGTGCGGTCGTCGGTGTCTCCTTTTATCTTTCGTTCCTGATACGTTATGAAGGCAATATACCGCCGTACCATGATTACCAATTGTGGGTTCTTCTTCTCCCGATTATTGCCGGACGACTCCTGACGAATTACTTGTTCGGGTTGCATAAAGTCCAATGGCGATACTTTGGTTTTTCTGAAGTTCCGGTCATTGTTCGTTCCTATGCGACGTTCTCCGCTGTGCTCCTCTTGCTTCGTTTTTGCCTTCCGGTTCGAGCCGGGATTTTTCGAGTACCTGCCAGCATAATTACCATTGAGCTGTTGCTTTCCTTCCTAGGTGCAATGAGCCTCCGGTTCGTGCGCCGATACATTTATGAACATGCAGTTAAGGGAGGGGACCAACCGAAAACGGATGGAACGCGCCGATTGCTCTTGATTGGAGCCGGAATGATGGGCGCTAGAGCCGCAAGAGAGTTGGAAACGGATCCCTCTGCCCATATCGTCGGGTTTTTGGATGATGATTCGCGGAAGTGGGGATGCATTGTCGCAGGTGCAAGAGTGCTTGGTCCCACCTCACAAGTAGCCGAGGTCGTGCAAAGAGAAAAAGTCGATTCTGTTTTAGTCTGCATTGCCCCTTCAGCCAGGGGCTCATTCAACCGGCTCGTTGCATTACTCGACAGTATGCCTGTCACTGGCAAGTTTGTTCCCACCATCGCCGAGATTTTGGACTCGAAAGACGGTCTGCATCTGGCCCTTGGCGAGCCTCGAACCACCCATGAAAGGAACCACACAATTAAGGAAATTCAGCCGCGGACGCCGGTTCCTCTCGAACCTGCAGAGATACGCAACAAGAGCATCCTTATTACTGGAGGAGCGGGATTCATCGGTTCCACTTTGGCCGAACGACTTGCAAAGAACAACGATGTCGTGCTGGTCGATCGATTCTTCCAGAATCAACCGATTGCGTTCACCTCTCTTCGTAAGAATTCGAACGTCCACATGGTCGAGGCTGACATCCTGAACGGAGCCGCAATCGATGGTCTGCTGAAGGAAGCCAATATTGTTATCCATGCCGCCGCTATCGTCGGAGTCGGTAGGGTTTGCGCTTATCCGAGAGAGACGCTGGAAACGAATTTTACAGGTACGTCGCTCATTCTGAAGGCTCTTGAAAAGAACTCTCGCTTAGATCGCTTCATATACTTCTCCACCAGTGAAGTGTTTGGCGTGAATTCCTTTCGAGTTCACGAAGATACTCCGACTGCGGTCGGGTCGGCCACAGAGGCAAGGTGGAGCTACGCAATCGCCAAGTTAGCGGGAGAGCACTTGGTGAAGGCCTATCACCGCCAAGCAGGAATGCCTCTGGTAACTGTCAGACCATTTAACGTTTTTGGGCCGCGCCGGCTTGGGGCACATGCGATCCTTGGGTTTGTTCTCAACGCGTTGAATGGGGATCCTCTCGAAATTCATGGTGATGGTTCCCAGATTCGCTCGTGGTGTTATATCGAGGACTTCTGCGATGCCATAATGGAAATGCTTGCCAGGCCAGGAGCGGTAGGAGAGGATTTCAATATTGGAAATCCCCAAAACACGATAACAGTTCTGCAGTTGGCGCAAGAGATAATCCAAGTGACGCAGAGCAGCGCACCTATTACTTTCGTTGAGTCTCCATATCCAGACATCGAAATCCGCGTTCCGTCCCTTGAGAAGGCTCGCCAGATCCTTGACTATGAGCCCTGCTACGGCCTGCGCAGAGCGCTGCAACTTACGGTTGATTGGTATCGCGAGCACTTGGATTATTTCGAAGCAAAACCCGCCCGGACTATCGCTGTTCCCCATCGGGGTTAACTCTATCTTATGCCTTGCCGTAGTAAGTCCGAACAGTTTGCATATCTGGCCTCGATCGGTTTGCTGGGATTACGGTAAGGACCGCTGAAATGATGCAGATTAGGTCTCTCAAACGGCGAAGCAAGCCTCTGTAAGGTACAAAAAGCCTTTGTCCCGAGGTTTTCCCTGTGCCCATCACCAAAAGTCCCACAGACACATTAGGTTAGACTCCCCTTGCGTTATTTCCCCTTGGCCTCGGGACTCCGTACCCTGCCCACAACCCCCATTCTTACAATTGGACTTGGATTAACTGTGGCTGTACCACCATTGTTTGGCTGCCAGGGAACTTTATGTCCGTGGAGCCGGAACTAAGCAGGTAGTCGGGGTTGAATCTAAGTGCAACGAACGACTAGACTTCGGGTTCAACAACGTAGTATGAAGAGACCAATGAACTGTGTCACGATTCACGACCACAAAGAGAATAAGTGTGAAATCGTGTCCGGTGAGGACTTCCTCAATTTATAGCGGAGGATTGATGGGGAAACCGTCGGTTTATTCGTTTCTGCTTGCTCCTGTCTTATTGTTGATAGGAGGCTGCAGCTTGGAGCCTCCTGGTAATGAGGCAAAACCTCCCTCCCTATCGGCTTGCACTGCTGAGACTAATTCGAGTTTGACCACGTACGATCAAATGGTGGCCGAGTTCCTGGATCAAGAAACTAGCCATCCCACAACGAACTTGGGGGGGCAGGTCGTTTGGAACGCTCGTTACTATTTGGAGTCGCTCATAACTGCGTACCAAGCTACCCGGAATCCAAAGTACTTGTCGGCATTCGAGGATACGGGCGGCGCTGTAATTGGGCTTGTTCAGACTATCCAGCAACTTGACATTCCGGATCCAAGCGCCCCCGGAAAATTTGCTAACGGGCCGTACATCAGTGTGACTGGATGGCCAACATGGATGGCTACGTATGGTGCTCCAATCTCGATTCCTACGCAAACTGGTACAGTCGCATTATACGCGCAGAGCCTCTATCCTCGAGACAGCACTGGTGCGAGCTTCGTTGATATAACCCAGCAGCCCGATGGAAGTCTGCAATTCGCCTGGTCGCGCGCAGGGAAAGACTTGAAGAGCTATGCGATTAATTCGGCGTCCGATCTCTATACAATTGCCTCGCAACCACTGACCTATGGTCAGTCAATCGGTCGGATCTACCCTACTGGGTTGGGGCTTCCCGCTCCTGGCTCTTATGAGTTGGATACTCCGCTCGTCACAGTTTGGGATGGGGAACAGACGGGGGGTATCCTGCTTCCTTTTGTCCGATTTCTCTTGATCGCGAAGGCTCACCCTGATCTCGTGGACCCGGACCTGGCTTCCGAATGGACATCCGAGGTCGAACAGATAGCGAATAGCTATGTGGACCAATTCGCCTCCGATGGAAATAGTGGATACTACATCCTTAATCCGTCCTGGATGCCTATGACCGACGCTGGATTACCTGCACCATCGGATTATGTCTTCGTGGAAATCAGCCTCAGAATACTCCTATACAAACTTACTGGTGACGCCAATCAACTGCAATATGCGGCGGGGCTTCTGCGTCACCAAATGGCGGATGATATTCCTACCAGTTCTCGGGGATTTTTATTGGTCCGAGAATGGCCCGATATTCGATCGTGGTCCAATAAGAGTCAGGCACCGGCTGGCTCAATCTGGGATTCGTTGACGTATGATTCCACGGCGGGCGAAAACACCAGCGAGGCGGCTGCTTTCGTTCAGATGCTTTATTTGGCAGATTACTACGGCCTTGCACAAACGCTCGGCATTTCGGATTCCTTTCTCCAAGCGCAATACTCAACCTTTAATCAATACGTCGATATTCCGGATGCTCAGGCGCTAGGCTTTCCAAGTTCTGTCCGTTCAGCATACCCCACAGGTCAATCGAGCGCCTCCGACTCATACGACCCTTCGTTGGACCCTGTTGCGGCAGCTGGGTTTCTTAGGCCGGACTCGTCGAATTCTGCTTACTGGCTGGCCAACTGGCAATGGATGGCATATGCGGGATCGAATCCGGCCGGCAATCCTATCGGCTATTTTCTTCGTGCCTGGGCAAGGTCCGAAGCTGCGCTGTTAAGTGCATGCGGGAGACAATAATCGGTCACAGAGATCCTTGCTTGTTGTAACAGGCCAGAACTAATATTCACTTGGACGATGACAATTCCGCGGAGGGAGACATATGATCAGTCGTTTTCAGAGAACGTTAAAGTATCTCATGTACTCCTTCCTGTTTTCACTCTTCCTTTTGTCCTCAGCACAGCCCGCTAATTCCCAGGGTCCGATAGTCTCTGCCCAAAGGAGGGCAAGGACCACGAGCGCGCCGGCTCAACAGTGGATAGCTAGCATAGACCCAATGTTCAGGCGCCCGGTTACGACCTCATCAGCCGCCTATTATGCAGGCGAAACGCTAATGGTGCCCTTGCACGCTGCGTTTGCTCTGGACAATTCAACCTGGGAAAAGGAATTCTCTGACTACTTCCAACGCAATACGCAATCTCCCGAACAAATTACGGACATCGAGCTCTCGCGTCTGCAGTTTCTTTACCTGACGAGCCAGTTTATTGTGCTGGCAAAGAGTGCTAACCACGAAGAACTTATCCCCCCTGGATTGCCAGATTTCGTCTTCTCGGAGGTGGAAGCCGCGTGGAGATTCAAATCCGCAACTGAGTGGGAACATGCACCCTTTCACGGGATGCGAGACCTTGTGCTTTACAAGCTTGAGACGCACAAAGTCGCGAAGAGCTACTTTAGGGCCATCCAGGACGACGAAATATTTCTTTTCGCCATTGCTGCGGACTTGAAAGCGTATCGTGGGACTACGACGCAGCAGAGGGAGTGGAACGATGTCCTTGACGATGTTCTCGAAATTGCGCACCGTGTGTTTACCCAAGAAGTGACGTTCGACCGTAGTGGGGGTTGGGTATTTCAGCCAGGAGTCTATGCGGATCATCCGGACTTTCAGTATGCGGGCAATGAAAGACCAGAGCCTGGTATGCAAAAGAAACTGGCTTCGTACATCGGTTGGGACAGTTCTCATTCGCTTAGGTTCCCGCTCTGGATTACAAGCTTGATGAACGCGTATCCTCGTGGAAGTGCATTGAATGTCTTTTATTCAAATCTGCGCGATGGCCTAGCAAAACAGTTTTTCACGAAGGTACTGGTCGAGCCTTCCGCAAGCTCTCCCTGTTATCGCGTGAATAATTTCATGGATGGGTCAAACGGGGTCTATCGCTGGGGTTATGGGAGCTTCGGGCCTAATAACGGCTATGGCCCCTATGGAATCTCAGGCTCTCTTTTGTTGGGGTGGTGGGCTTTCATTGGAACCGCTCAAAGCAAGGCCTTGTATACGGATATTGCCGGTCGCTACCCATGGCCCAAAGAATGCATCGAGCTTTATCTTGGACCAGCGGCGGCTTCGCACCCATATACATCATCAGACCTTGATCCAAACTCGCCCGTTATGCAGTCGTACTATCTTTTGGTCTCGCTCGCTTCGCAGCTCTAGCTGTATGATTTTGATCGCCATACGACGGCCGTGTTGACAATGGCTTGAGTATTCTCGTGGTTGTGTGTTCCACGCGCTTGCAGCCCGGTTTCGATGACCTGCCCCCTCTTTCCGCAGGATTCATGATACGAAGTCTGGGCCAAGCTGCAAGCTAGCGGTAGAGAGCGAGCCGCCGTCGCCGTGGTTGTGGGAAAGTGGGAAACGCGCAGCGTTTTCCAAGGTGGCGCAGCCACCGTCTTTTCCACAGCCGCTTTCCCGCGCGAACTCTTCCGGCGTTCGGTATCCCAAGCTGCTATGCGGCCGTTCCCGATTGTATTCGCTTCTCCAAGCGATGATCTTCCGCCGCGCCTCGAACAGATTTCCAAACCAGCTCACCCGCAGACACTCATCCCGCAGCTTGCCGTGAAAACTCTCGACGTGCCCGCTCTGCATCGGCCGTCCCGGCTGGATGTGCACCAATTCGATCTTCCGTTCGATACACCAGGCCAGAAAATGCCGCAACGTTAGTTCCGGCCCATTGTCGCAACGAATCGCCTGCGGCGCTCCGCGCTCGGCAAGGATCGCTTCCAACACGCGCGTCACTCTCCGGCTGGCAAAACTGGTGTCCACTTCCAAAGCTAGGCACTCCCGCGTATACGCATCGACCACGCTCAAGACCCGGATCACCCGCCCGCTGGCCACCGCATCGTGCGCGAAATCCACCGCCCATTCCTGGTTCGCCGCCGTACAAACCCGCAGAGGCGCTCCCACACGCTCGCAGTGTTTTCGCTTCTTCCGGCGCAGCCCCAATCCAGCTTCCTGGTACACCCGATGCACCCGCTTGTGATTCACTATTTCTCCCGCTCTGCACAGCAACACATGCAGCCGCCGATACCCGAAGCGCGGCTTCTGCCGCGCCAATTCCACCAGTTTGGTTCGCAGCGTCTCATCCGAACGCCGACTTTGATACCGGTAAGTTGATACCGCCAAGGCCAGCAGCTTGCACGCCCGCTGCTGGTTGAAGGCATATTCTGCTTGCACCTGCTCGACCGCCGCCTTCAAGGCTACGAGCTCCACCCGTTTTTTCGGATCACCGATTGCAGCGCTTCCTTGTCCAAACTCAGGTCTGCCACCAGCCTGCGCAGCCGCGTATTCTCATCGCGCAACTGCTTGGCCTCCTGCGCCTGGCTCACCTCCATCCCGCCGTACTTGGCCTTCCAGGCATAAATGGTGTACTTGGACACGCCCACTTCTCGCGCTACGTCTTCCGTCTTTCGCCCTGCCTCCAGCTGCTTCAACGCTCCGATGATCTGCGCTTCCGTATGCCGGCTCTTGGACATGCTCCTTCCCCCTTTCCGCAACGCGAAATCATATTCAATTTCCTGCGGAAAGAGGGGGCAGGTCAGATGGTAGTGCCTTGTTGGCAGCCTCGAATGCGAAAATGATGATCGGAAGAGGATTATCACATTCTAAAAATTGTCAGAGAGCCTGTGATCTAGAACTGACTCGATATTAAGTAGCATGTAATTCAGATTTACACCTTGCAGATAGACGCGATGCATGGCTTAGCCGATACGAAACCGCTAGGTTTCTTGGGTTCCTGAGAAGTTTGGGGTGTTCAGTTTGGACTCGACGATTCCAATGCTGTAGAAGTTAAGCGGTCTGGGAAATCACCCTTCACGTGATTAGGTAGAGAAGCTGATATTCTTGGTGCTATCGAGAAAGGACCGACGCTGCCAAATGTCGGATGCGCTGAGCCTGTCGGAAACTCCGACTTTGCGAAGAATCCGATGGACGTGATTTTTTACGGTCTGCTCCGACAAGTTCAGTGAATTTGCAATTTCCTTATTGCTGAGGCCACGACTTATCAGGGGAATGAGTTGTTGCTCACGGCGAGTTAGTCCCCATTGGGCCTGTTTGCGGCTGGCCGGAAACTGTTCTGCTTGGACCTTAATGTAGTCGAAGAGAACACTTGTGTAGCGCAGAGGGCAAACCGCGTAGCCTTCAGCGACAGTTCGGATTGCCGATACGACTTCAACTGCAGAAGCATCCTGCAGGACATACCCACGAACCCCATAGCGAATAGCCGCAAGAAATTGGCCGTTGTCCTCCGCCATTGCGACCAGGACACACTTGGGTCCGTCAGCCAGCAGAGTTTTATCGGGTGCTTGGGTTCCATCTCCTACAAGGAAATCAAGTGAATCGAGCACAATGACGTCGGTCGACATGTCGTCGAGTTCTGACCGTGGGGGAAGACATGTCGTCGACGACGACTCGACTTCGAATTCCGTTTTCTTCGTTAAGATTCGCGCGATAGATTCCCTAAGCAAACGATTGCGGCACAGCAGCAGGACTTTCGTCTGATTGCCCATTTGAGGATCCCTCAGTGATCCGCCGAGATTTGTGCTACTGGTATTGCCGTGTGGCCTTAAGTGGATACACCGAAGGTATTACTATTGCAAGTACTATTTGTACCTCGCTGGTAATATCTTCTGATGATACACTCCAGTAGCTTCTCGGCGGACAAAGTGAAATAGCACCGTCGGCTAAACTTGGCCCGGCCCAAATTCGACGGTGACAACCCCCACAACAAATTCGGCCATTTTAGGGTACCACCTTGGCCCGTGCGAAATGCAACTCTTTTCAAACGAATCTGCCAGCCAGGACGCGCCTGGGCCGTCATTCAATTTACCTACGACACCTTTGGAGGGTAGAAAGGAATCAAACAACCCGAAAATCGCTAAAGTGACGAATGAACTTCGCAGCCATTGCCCGTAACCTTGGAGCCTGCGCCACGTTGCATTCCATGGGAACCTCTCTGGCGCGTATTAGTCAAAACTTCCGGTCACGCCCTGGAATCCATGCGCGGCCTGCTTCAGGAGCCAGCTCATCACGCGCGTCGTGTTGTAGCAGTACGCCAGGTTGTAACCGAGCGTCGAGAAGCAGTGCAGCTCG
>Ga0335072_10002078_pt1 | contig 31621 bp, 27 predicted proteins | sample Lox_Sample_21_FD_206725 | JGI IMG/M metagenome (GOLD analysis project Ga0335072, IMG submission 206725) | Soil microbial communities from Loxahatchee National Wildlife Refuge, Florida, United States - Lox_Sample_2.1 | ecosystem: Environmental > Terrestrial > Soil > Wetlands | place: USA...
ATGCGTGGAGCGGCTGCAGCGCGGTGACGGCATACGCACCGCCGTCATCACCAGCGCCTCGCCCGTCGAAGGGCTGCAGGTGCAGGTGATCCGCGACGAGACGGAGCTCGAGGCGGTGCGCCGCGCTCGCGATTCCGTGCTCGCCAACATCTCGCACGAGTTCCGCACACCGCTGGCCGCGCAGCTCGCGTCGATCGAGCTGCTGCTCGACAACCTGGAGACCATGCTGCCCACTCAGCGCCGCGAGCTCACAGAGTCGCTGCAGCGCGGGACGCAGCGCCTCACCCGGCTGATCGACAACCTGCTGGAGAGCGTACGCATCGAGTCGGGTCAGCTCGCGATACGCCGCCAGACGGTCGATCTCGCGGAGGTCGTCGACGATGCGCGCATGCTCGTCGGCTCGCTGCTGGCGCAGCGCCGCCAGCGGCTCGAAATCGCCCTGCCGGAGGAGCTCCCGCTCATCGAGGGAGACCGGCACCGTCTGACCCAGGTATTCGTCAACCTGCTCGCCAACGCCAACAAGTTCGCCCCGGAAGGCAGCACCGTCCGCATCGGCTGCGAGGCCGAGGACGGCAGGCTCGCCGCCTGGGTGGAGGATGAGGGCCCGGGACCCGCCTCAGCGGCCGGCGAGGGACTGTTCGCGCCCTTCAGCCGCGGCGCCGAGCAGGAGCCCGAGCCCGGCGGCCTCGGGCTGGGGCTCTGGATCGTGCGCTCCATCGTCGAGCGGCACGGCGGCACCATCAACGTGGAGCGCACGCCACAGGGACGGACCCGGTTTGCGATGATCCTGCCAGTGGAGGTGACCGCGTGAAAGTCCTCGTGGCCGACGACGATCGGGACCTGCGCGACCTGGTCGGCTTCACGCTGACACAGGCGGGCTATCTCGTCATCAAGGTTGCCGACGGGCCGGCCGCGCTGCGTGCGGTGACCGAGGAGGCCCCCGATCTCGTGATCCTCGACATCAACATGCCGGGCGCCAGCGGATTTCAGGTTTGCGAGGCGATCCGCCGCAACTCGCGTGTCCCCGTCATGATGCTGACCGTGCGCGGCGAGGAGGAAGACCTCGTACGGGCGCTCGAGCTCGGCGCCGACGACTACCTCAACAAGCCATTCAGTCCGCGCACCCTCCTGGCGCGCGCCAAAGCCCTCCTTCGCCGGGCGGGTACGGAGAGCGCTTCGGTTCTGTCTTCCGGGAAGCTGACTCTCGACACCGACGAGCATACCGTGCGCATCGGCGACGCCGAGCCCGTACGCCTGACCAAACTGGAGCTGCGGCTGCTGCAGATGCTGCTGGCGAACGCCGGCCGCACTGTGAGCTCGGATCGCCTCCTGGTGCACGTCTGGGGCCACCGCGGCTCCGGTGACCGCCAGCTGCTGAAGCAGCTCGTGCATCGGCTGCGGCAGAAGATCGAAGTCGATCCGGCCACGCCGCAGCGGCTGCAGACTGCCTCGGGCGCCGGCTACAAGCTGATCGCCGACTGACGCCCGCCCGCGAGCGCGTCAGAACCAGAGCTGCGCGCGGGCTCCGATCGTGTTCGGACTGTCCGATCCCTCCTTGCCCAGGTCGGCCTTGCCGTGCTCGTAGTCCAATACGAAGCGCACGTGGTCATTGGCGTAGTAGTTGAGGCCCACCGTGACCAGGGTGACTTTGTCCGCGGTGGCGAGCGACGCCTTCGCACCGGCCAGCGCCAGCCCCGTGAAGGTATCATCGCTGCCGTCGTTGCGGGCCTGATCGTAGCGGACCGCCAGTTCCCATGCGCCGTAGCTGTGCGCGGGGGCGATGCCCAGATAGGTGGCATCCTGGGTGTTGTACCGGCGTGTCTCGCCGGTCAGAGTGTACGCGGCCGTCATCGAGTAAGCCGTCACGGTATTGTCCGCCACTCCGGTCTCGTGGAAGGCGACGTTGTCGTATTCAGCCTGCCAGTACGCGGGTCCGTAGGCGCCGGCGAACTCCCCGGCAACCGATCTGGAGTGCGGCCTGGCGCCGGTGGCGGTGGAGACGGGATAGCTCGCCAGGGTCACCTTCTCGTTGCCGTCGTAGTAGTTGCCGTAGGCGTAGCTCGCCGCCAGGCCGTTGGAGCTCTCCGTGTTGCTGCCCGTCGCAGCGGTGGCATCGATGATCGACGCGCCCAAATGCAGCCAGGTGTCCTTCCCGACGAACGGCGCATACGCGATGCGCGCGTTGTACGCGGAGCCCTGCGTGCTCGCATCGGCGCTGCCGGTCTGCCTGTGCAGGGACGCCGCCGATGCGCCGAGCCACAGGTTGTCGCTGCCCGTGAAAGCCGGGCGGTGCCACTCGTAATAGAGTCCGTTGGTATAGGTCGCCGCGGCATTCACGCCGCTCGAGGAGACGACATTGCGCTCGAGGAACGGGGTATCGGGATTGCGGGCGATCTCATCCATGCTGGCCCACGGCTTGTCCTGGCCGACGAACAGTGAGCCGTTCGGCAGCAGCCCGTGCTCCAGCCACGCCCGCTGCAGCGCTCCCGACACGGTGTCGTAGTCGATGTGATAGTTGAAGCCGTACACCTTGCCGGCGAGCGTGATCCATACGCGCCGGAACCTGAAGGCGTTGTTGGAGCTGCCATTGGCGACGCCGCTCCCGATCCTGCTGCTGCTGTCGTTCTCGTCGGCGTAAGCGTCGAACTGCAGGAGTGTGCCGACGGCGGCGGAGAAATCGCCGTTCGAGGATACGACCTTGATGCCGCCGGTGGTGGTCACCACGTCGGCGTGCGCCAGCCCCGCGCTCATCGCCGCGAGCGTCGCGATGCAGCCACTCTTCACCAGGATATTCATGCGCAACCGTCTCTCTCTTTCGTTGTCAGATTGCTGCGCAGTATATTGGCGCGGTCAGAAGTTGGCGGTTTGATTTGAGGCCTCAGCGCGCACGGATGGCCTGAATTCATACCAACTTGTCACCGCGGCGGAACCTCGTCCGCTACCGGCTCCGTGCCCGGCTCGTCCGCCTCGCCGCCGCGGCACCGATACGTCACCCGAATACGACAGACTTTGCCACCGCGGCTGCGGCACGATCGTCTGCATCGCCTGTCGGACGGGCGACACTCGCGAAAGGAGGAGTCATGACCGTACTGCCGCTGCCGGACAGCCGGCTCGATGTCTGCACGATGCGCGTCTGCGGGACGACTGCGCTGCGCGCGTGGCTGGCCGGCCGATGGGCGATTCTCTTCTCGCACCCCGGGGACTTCGCCCGGCAAGAAATGGAGATGGACCGCTGGCTCGCGGTGCTGGGCGGCAGCTTCGAGACGTGCGCGGTGGCGCCGGTCGCGCTGGCCCGGGCGGGACTCGTGCACGACGACAGCTGGCTCGGGTCTCTCGCCGCTCTCGATCGCCGCTCCGCCGCCGTGCTGGCACTCGAGCCGCCGCCGGCCGGTTCCCTGATGGAGATGTCCGCCATCACGCTTCGGGTCGATATCGCCCGGGGCGGGCCACGGTTCGCGATGATCATCGACCCGGGCGCACGCTGCCGCCGCACCCTGAGCTACCGCCCGCCGGTGCAGCTGCCCTCGCCGCTCGATCTCATCGGGTGGGCCGCTGCTTTGCGCAAACGGGATCAGCCCGAGGAGCGTCCGCAGGCGATGCCGGCGCCATGCCCGGCGGTGCGATCGGCGTGGCCGCGGGGCTCGAACCTGACACCGTGAGCCTCGCGCAACGATAAGCCGGCCGTTTTCTTACGGCACCCGCCCCCTCCGCCGCATCGCCGATGACGCGGATCTAATTGATTTCCTTTGATTTAGTGCCTTACGACCGTACGCGCCGTAACAGAGCCGTCATCTTTCTGAAATACGGTTGTCGCACAAAGGTCGCACAGTACGCGCCGGCTGCACGGTCGGAAGGCGGAAAAGGCGCCATGGGGACTTCGGTGAATTTCACGGATGCCCGCCGACCTGCGCACAGGCCACCAATTTCACCAATAAAAGGAGCCCAGTGATGACTCGCTCGAGCATCGATCTCGTTCGTTTGGCAGAAGCACCCAGATCCCGCCGCAGCGCGCCGGCCGCCATCGCCGCAGCCGTCGCCCTCTCTCTCGCAGCGGTCTCGGCGCCCGCTCTTGCTCAAACCGCAACCGCGCCGGCGCCCGCCATTCAGACGGGTCCGCTCACCCTGACCTTCGGTGGCTTCACCGAGCTTGCGACCATCTACCGCAACCGCAACGAGTCGGCGGACGTGGGCTCGGACTTCAACACCGGCATTCCCTTCTACGACAACACGAACAGCCAGGTGTCGGAGTTCCGCGAGAGCGCCCGGCAGAGCCGCTTCTCGTTGCTGGCCCAGGGCGAGTCGTATGATGGGCTGAAGCCGGAAGCCTACATGGAGACGGACTTCCTCAGCGCCGGAGTGACCTCGAACTCCCGCGAAAGCAACAGCTACACCCTGCGCATGCGGGTCTTCTATGGACGCATGCAGACCGATTGGGGCCTCGATGTGGTGGCGGGCCAGAGCTGGAGCCTCGCGACTCTCTACAAGGATGGCCTGAACGTCCGCGACGAAAACGCCCCCGTCGGCATCGATGCGCAGTACATCGCGGGATTCAACTGGACGCGCAACCCGCAGCTGCGCGTCGTCGAGCATTTCAGCAAGGCCTTCTCGCTCGGTCTCTCGCTCGAGAGTCCGCAGGCGGTGACCTCGAACGGCATCAATTCCACCGGCCTGCCGACCGGCACGACCTTCCCGCCCTCGAGCGTCGACTACCAGAACTCGGGCGATTCGGCGGGACTGGAAAATTCGACTACGACTTACACGACGGACCCCGCGCCGGACGTCATCGTCAAGGCGGCTTTCGATCCAGGCTTCGGGCACTATGAGGTCTATGGCCTCGGCCGCCAGTTCCGTTCCACCATCGACAGGGCAGGCGACACCGTATCGGGCGGCGGCGTCGGCGGCGGCCTGATCCTGCCCGTCCTGCCGAAGTTGCTGTCGTTCCAGGCGAGCGGTCTCGTGGGCAAGGGCATCGGCCGATACGGCTCGGCGCAGCTGCCCGATGTCACGATGGAGCCCACAGGCCAGCTCGCTCCGATCAAGGAATACGATGTCCTCTTCGGGCTCCTTCTCACGCCGACGGATCGCATCACCATCTACGGCTATGCGGGGCGGGAAAAAGAAAGCGCCACCTACTACAACGTCGGCACCGCCACCTACGGATACGGTGCGCCCCAGTTCAACAACTCCGGATGCGAGGCGCTCAGCGGCACCTGTGTCGGCAACACGCGCTCGATCGATGAAGTGAGTGCGGGGTTCTGGTGGAAGTACTACCAGGGAATGCTCGGCAACCTGCAGTTCGGCGTGCAGGGCGAATATCTGCAGCGCGATGCCTTCGAGGGCGTCGGCGGTGCCCCCGAGGCCAACATGTTCGTCGGCATGGCTTCGTTCCGCTACTACCCCTACCAGAAGTAACCCACCGAACACCTGCCGTCCGGAAGCCCCCTCGGGCTCTCCGGATGGCAGGGCCTTCGCGGCCGTAACCGATTAGGAACCCGTGCCCGACTGACTTGCTACCGTCGGCGCCCGGAAACTGTGCGCTCACCCGTCCCGGCGTGAGCGTCCATGAACCTGAAGTGGCTGGAAGACTTCCTTGCGCTCTGCGAGACGCGCAATTTCACGGAGGCCGCGCGCAAGCGCTACCTGACCCAATCGGCACTCAGCAAGCGCATGCAGGCGCTCGAGATCTGGCTGGGCACGGGCACGCTGCTCGACCGCTCCACCAATCCGGTCGGAATCACCGGCGCCGGACAGTCTTTCAGAGAGGCGGCGGCGGAGATCGTCGCACTGCTGAATTCCGCGCGCCGCGCCGCCTCGAACAGCGCGGTCGCCATCAGGAACATCTACGTCTCGTCCACTCATTCCCTGTCCGCCACCTTCGTGCCGGTCCTGTCGAAGCTCCTCTACGAGAAGCTTGCCGACCAGACCGTGTGCCTGCACGTCGCCGCGAACAACTTCAAAGAGGCGCTGTCCCGATACGAGCGGGCCGAGTGCGACTATTTCCTGTGCTACGACAGTCCGGTCCACGGCGTCGCGCTCGATCAGGATGAGCACTCCAAGCTCACGCTCGGCACCGATTATCTGGTTCCGGTGAGCATCCCGACCCGCCAGGGCGGCGAGCCTTACTACGCACTCCGGGACGCCTGCGAGCGCCGGCTGCCTTATCTGGGTTATACGGAAGAATCGCACTTCGGCAAGGTATTGCAACACCATGCGGCCTTCGCGCATCTCGCCGACAGGCTGGTGGCACATGCCCGCAGCGCCTATGCGGAAACGCTGCGCGCCAGCGCAGTCACCGGCCTGGGAGTGGCGTGGCTGCCATACAGCCTGATCAGGAGCAATCTGGAAGACGGTGCGCTTGCGCTGGCCAGCACCGATGACGCGCACTACGTGCCGCTGACCATAGACGTCTACCGCCAACGGCAGGCGTCGCGCGACGAAGTCCTGCAGTGCTGGGAGATCTGGAGGACCCACCTCTTAAATCTCAGCCATCTGGCTCCAGCGCTGCCCGGAATTGCGACCGGCTTAGAGCCTGCGCCCAGGGATCACTGGCCGTGCGCGTAGATCTGGTCGAACAGGCCGCCGTCGGCGAAGAACTTCTGCTGCACGCTCGCCCAGCCGCCGAAGTCGCCGATGGTCGCGAGCTCAATCTTCGGGTATTGCCTGGCGAACTCCGCCGCGACTTCGGGGTCGCGCGGACGGTAGAAGTTGCGGGCGATGATCTCCTGGCCTTCCTTGCTGTACAGATATTGTAGATAGGCGGTGGCGAGCGGCCGCTGGTTGTGCTGCAAAGCATATTGGTCGACGACGGCGACCGGCGGCTCCGCGAGGATGCTGACGGACGGGTACACGATCGTCAGTCCGTCGCTCGACCTCTCACGGATGGCGAGCAACGCCTCATTCTCCCATCCGATGAGGACGTCCCCGAGTCCGTGTTGAACGAACGTCGTCGTGGCCGCACGGGCGCTCGTGTCCAGCACCGGAACGTGTTGGAACAGCGCGTGCAGATATGTCCTGGCGGCCGCTTCGTTGCCTCCCTGCTGTTTCAGGGCCCACGCCCACGCGGCGAGGAAATTCCAGCGGGCGCCGCCCGAGGTCTTCGGGTTCGGCGTGACGACCGACACACCCGGCTTGATCAGGTCGCTCCAGTCGTGGATGTTCTTCGGATTGCCTTTGCGCACCAGGAAAACGATCGTGGAGGTATAGGGGGAGCTGTCGTCAGGCAGGCGTGTCTGCCAATTGAGCGGCAGCAGCTTGCCCTCCTGCGCGATGACGTCGATGTCGGCTGCCAGGGCCAGCGTGACCACGTCGGCTCCGAGGCCCTCGGCCACGGAACGCGCCTGCAGCTCCGAGCCGCCGTACGACATGCTCACATGCACGGTCTGGCCGGTCTTCCCTTTCCAGTACTTCTCGAAGGCGGCGTTGTACTCGCCATAGAGCTCGCGCGTGGGGGAATAGGACGCGTTGAGGAGAGTCTGCCCGGCATCCGTATGACGGGCGCAACCCGCCGAGACGGTGATGACGAGCGTCGCGAGAAAGAGCGCGGCCGCGCGGGGCAGCTTCTTGTGTATCGATTGCATTGCCACTCCTCTGAGAAGTAGCCCGCAATGCTGGATGAGGCGCAGTTATGCCGTCAGTCGGGAGACGGTGACAGATTGGTTATGAACGTCCGTACAGCCGTCCGAGCAGGTGCGGCGTCAGCGCCTCGGCAGCGGCCGCGGCGGAATCGACCGGGCTCAGGTCGGCCAATCGGGTCATTTCCAGGCCGGGATAGCCGCAGGGGTTGATGCGGCGGAAGGGCTCCAGGTCGGCGCTGACATTGAGGGCCATCCCGTGATAGGCGGCGCCGCGGCGTACGCGGATGCCGACGCTCGCCAGCTTCCTGCCCTCCACGTAGACGCCTGGAGCGCCTTTGCGGCACTCGGCCCCGATGCCCAACTCTGCCGCGTAGTCGATGACACTGCGCTCGAGAGCGGTGACGATGTCGCGCACGCCCAGGCCGGCGCGCCGCAGATCGACGAGGGGATAAACGACCAGCTGGCCAGGTCCGTGATAAGTAACCTGGCCTCCGCGATCGATCTGCACGACCGGGATGTCGCCGGCCGCGAGGACATGATCGCGGCTGGCGTTCATGCCGAGCGTGAATACCGGCGGATGCTCGAGCAGCCAGATCTCATCGGGCGTGTCGGGCCCGCGCTCATCGGTGAAGCGCTGCATGGCGCGCCAGGTGGGCTCATAGTCCACGAGTCCCGGCTTGCGCACCAGATGGGGCGGGAGCACGCGCGCGACAGGTTGCGCCGTCGCCGTTCCCGTCTCGCGGGCTGCGCACGAGACCGTTCCAGCTGCCGCGACATTGCCTTGCTCCGTGCTCAAACGGCCTTCTTCTCCCCCGCGAGACGGGTGTTGTCGAGGCCGGCGTTGTTGCGGTTCAGCGCCTGCTCCGCGCGGTAGCTGGAGCGCACCAGCGGTCCGGAAACACACTCGAGGAAGCCGCGCGAGAGAGCGCTCTCGCGGTAGCGGTCGAACTCCGTCGGGGTGACGTAGCGCTCGACCGGGAGATGGTTGACCGTCGGCCGCAGGTACTGGCCGAGAGTGACGATGTCGACGCCGGCCGTACGCAGATCCGCCAGCGTCTCCTCGATTTCCGCGTCGGTTTCGCCCAGGCCGAGCATCAGGCTGCTCTTGGTCAACACGGCGGCCAGGTGTTGCTTCGCGTGTGCCAGTACGCTCAGCGTTTGCTCATAGCCGGCGCGCGGATCTCTCACGGGGTGAGTCAGGCGGCGCACCGTCTCTATGTTCTGTGCGAATACATCCAGGCCGGAGTCGACGACGATCTCGACGTCCCCGAGTACACCCCGGAAGTCCGGCGTCAGCGCCTCCACCGCGGTGCTGGGGTTGCGGCGCTTGATGGCGCGGATACAGGCAGCGTAGTGTGCGGCGCCGCCGTCAGGCAGGTCATCCCGGTCGACGGAAGTCAGCACGACGTATTTGAGCTTCATCAGCTCGACGCTGCGGGCCGCGTTCTCCGGCTCCTCCGCGTCCAGCCAACCGTGTGGATTGCCGGTATCGACGGAACAGAAGCGGCAGGCGCGGGTGCATACCGCACCCATCAGCATGATCGTCGCGGTGCCGGCGTTCCAGCATTCGCCGATGTTCGGGCACTTCGCCTCCTCACAGACGGTCGCGAGGCGGTGCTCCTTCACTATGCCTTTGACTGCCTGAAAGCCCGTGCCCGAAGGCGCCCTGGCCCGGAGCCAGGAAGGCTTGCCGGCCCTTGCCGGCGGCCCTGGCGCCCACGCGGCGCCGGCGGCGGACGCTTTGATGCCGTCGCGGACCGCGGTAAATCCTTGAGGCGTAACGTATTTCTCACCACTGCGCGGGATCTCCCGCGCCGCCGGCGCGCCGTCGGCGACGACCGGAATGTCTTTGAGGCTGGCCATGTGAATCTATTTTACGCCACCGCCCGCCGGGAGCCGCTCAGGTGCCCCGCGCCGCACGCTCTCTCGCGTCCAGCGACGCCAACCGCTCCGGCGAGCCGATGTCGAGCCATTCGCCCCGATAGAGCTCGCCGCGCAGGCGGCGCGCCGCGATCGCACGCTTCAGCAGCGGCAGCAATGGAAACTTCCCCGGCTCGCAGCCCGCGAAGAGCGTAGGCCGGTAGACCCCGATGCCGGTATAGGTGAAGCGGTCTGCTTCGCGCTCCACCACGAAGTCCCCCTCCAGCCCGAAGTCACCGCGGGGATGCTGCGGCGGATTGGGCGCCAGGAACAACCGCGCATCGGCGCCTTCCTCCAGATCGAGACCGCGGCTGAAGTCCATGTCGGTCCAGACATCGGCATTGACCACGAGAAACGGGCCCGCGCCGAGCAGAGGCAGCGCACGGTGGATGCCGCCCCCGGTTTCCAACGGGATGGGCCCCTCCTCGCTGTACGTGATGTGCACGCCGTAGCGGCTGCCATCGCCCAGCGCGGCGCGGATCTTATCCCCGAGCCAGGAGAGGTTGATGACCACCTCCCTGATCCCGGCTCTCGCCAGCGCTTCGAGGTGATAGACGATGAGCGGCTTGCCGGCGATCCCGGCCAGCGGTTTCGGCAGAGTGTCGGTGATCGGACGCAGCCGCTCGCCGCGCCCCGCCGCAAGCAACATGGCGTTGCGAGCCCTCGCTGCACGCGCTTCGGTCACGCCGGCTGCGCCGTTTGCCGGTCGACGCGCTCATTGGCGCGCGCCAGCTCGGCAGCGACCCGGGATTCGAGGAACCGGGAGAGATCGGCGAGCTCCGGATACAACCGGCAGGTCTCGCGCACATAGTCGAGCGTCAAGGGCAGGTCGCGCAGATAACCCGGCTTGCCGTCGCGGTACCACAGGCGCGCGAAGATGCCGAGGACCTTGATGTGCCGCTGCACGCCGATGAGGTCGAACCAGCGCAGGAACTGGGCCGGGCTGCCGCCGACACGCCCGCCGCGCGATTGCAGCAGGGAGCGATAACCGCTCACCCACTCGAGCACACGCTCCCGCGGCCACGAGATGTAACAATCCTTCAGCAGCGATACGAGGTCGTAACCGATGGGGCCGCGCAGCGCGTCCTGGAAATCGATCACGCCCGGATTGCGCTCCCCGACCACCATCAGGTTGCGGGAGTGGTAGTCGCGGTGCACGAACACTTCCGGCTGCGACAGCGCCTCGCCGATCAGGAACTCGAAAGCCGCGGCGATCGTCTCGCGCTCCTCGGCGGACAGCTGGAGCATGAGATGCCGGTCGAGGAACCACTCGGGCATGAGTGCCAGCTCGCGGGCGAGCGGCGCGCGGTCATAGGGCGAGAGTTCCGCGGCCGCCTCCGCGCCGCGAAGCTGCACCTCCGCGAGCGCCTGCAGCGCATCGCCATAGAGGCGCTGCGGGTCGCCGCCCGCGCCGAGCCGGGCCAGGTAATGAGTGCTGCCCAGGTCTTCGAGCAGCACGAATCCCTGGGCCGGGTCGGCCTCGAATACATGCGGGACGTGGATGCCGAGCGGCTCGAGCAATGCCGTCACGCGCAGATAGGGCCGGACGTCCTCCGTCGCGGGCGGGGCGTCCATGGCGACGAGACTGCAGTCATCGCAGACCACACGAAAATAGCGTCGGAAGCTGGCATCGCTGGAAGCGCGCTCGATGCGCGCGGGGCGCAGGCCGAGATCGCGCGCCAGCCAACCTTGCAGGAGCGCGAGTCGCGCATCGTTCTCAGGCATTCGGCCATTATAATGCCGTCCCTCATGCCGCGCCGGACCCCATTCTGGACCGCCCTGCTGTCGTTCGGCGGCCTCTCCCCGCTCGTCCGTGCGGACCCGCCGCCGCCGCCCGCGCCGGCGCCGCCAGCCGTGACTGCTCCATCGAGCTCCACGGCTGCGCCTGCGAAGAGCCACCCGCCCGCAGCCGAGAAATCGTTCGCATCCGGCGGCCCGGTCAGCATCAGGAGCGACAGCATGGTCGGCGTGAACGGTGTGCTCACGCTGAGCGGACACGTGGTCGTGCGCCAGGGAAACCGCACGATCAAGGGAAATCATGTCGAGTACAACAGGAACAACAACTCGCTGCGCACCCGGGGCGGCATCGATTATGCCGATCCGCTGGTGCACGTCACGGGCTCGGGCGGCAGCTACTCACCGGCCACGGGCGCGCAATTCCAGTCGGCCAGCTTCAGCCTGGTGCAGCGCTCCGCGCGCGGCGCCGCGCGCGAAATGCAGCTCAGCCCGCAAGGCATGATGCGGCTCGCGCACGTGACTTTCACGACCTGCCCGGTGAACGATCAGTCCTGGGTGCTGCGCGCCGCCGGGATCGTGCTCGACACGAAGAGGAAAGTCGGCACCGGGCGCGATGCGCGCATCGACTTCAAGGGCGTGCCCATCCTCTACCTCCCCTGGATATCGTTTCCGCTCGGCGATGTCCGCAAGAGCGGCTTCCTCTTCCCGGTGCTCGGCGACAGCTCCACCAGCGGCGCGGAGATCTCGGTCCCCTATTACTGGAACATCGCCCCGAACGCCGATTTCACTTTCCAACCGACGGAGTACAGCCGCCGCGGCGCGGACGTCGGCGGCGACTTCCGTTACCTCACCCAGCAGCAGCACGGCGAGCTCACGTGGGACTATCTGCCTGACGATGCGGTCTATCATTCGAGCCGCAACCGCGTGAAGCTCGTCGATGTCACCGACCTGCCCGACGGCCTGCGGCTGACGCTGGATGGCGAGAACGTCAGCGATACCCAGTATTTCGAAGACTTCGAGACGGGGCCGGAGGGCACGAGCACCCCGTTCCTCGACCGCAGCGCGGTGCTTTCCTACCGTGACCTGCACTGGAACATCGCCGGCATGGCCCAGCAGTACCAGACCATCGACAACACGCTGGCGCTCGATCAGCGCCCCTATGCGCGGGTGCCGGACATCACGGTGAGCTCCGATTTCGGCTGGGGACCCGGAGAAGTCCTGAGCTACGGCTTCGATTCGGAGGCGGTCGACTTCCAGCGCTCGACCGGTGTCACGGGCTGGCGGCTCGATCTCTTCCCCAAGACCTCGCTCAACCTGGTGGGGCCCGGCTACTTCGTGCGACCCTCAGTCGGCTATCGCGCGACCGAATACCAGCTGTCGAACACCCTGCCGGGCGAGCCCGCCTCACCCTCGCGGGCGCTTCCCATCGCCAGCCTGGATACGGGCCTCGAGCTCGAGCGCGCCGCGGGCTCCCACGACCAGCGCACCGTCACGCTGGAGCCGCGGGCGATGTATCTCTACGTGCCCTACCGCAACCAGTCGCAGCTACCCGTCTTCGATACGGCCGTGCCGGACCTCGACCCGGTGGAGCTCTTCCGGACCAATCGCTATGTCGGCACGGACCGGGTGGGCGATGCCAACCAGGTGAGCCTGGGAGTGACGACGAGGCTGCTCAATGCCCTGGACGGCCGCCAGTATCTGACGGCGACCTTCGGGCAGGAATTCTATTTCACGACGCCCCGGGTGACGTTGCCCACGGAAGTCCAGCGGACCGACCGGCGCTCGGATCTCGTGGCTCAGCTGGCGCTCACCGCATTCCAGCACTGGAGCGCGGACGGCGCGCTGCAATGGGACCCGCAGACCTCCCTGTCGCAGCGCGCGGAGATCGAGGTCCAGTACCGTCCAGCCCCCGACCGGGTCATCAACCTGGGATACCGGTTCGAGCGCGGCATCCTCGAGGAATCGGCCGTGGGCACCGGCTACTATCCGCCGCAGACCACCATCACCACGCCGTTGTGCGGCACTCCGGTCACGCCGAGCTGCAACGTCTCTCAGGTGGAGCTCTCCGGCGCGTGGCCGGTCGTCAAGTCCTGGGATATCTTCGCCCGGGAGGTATACTCCCTTGCGGACCACGGGGCGCTCGAGAGCTTTGCGGGCTTCCAGTACAAGGCCTGCTGCTGGAGCGTCCGTCTCGGCGCCCGTCGTTACGTCGGCGCCCGACCCCTGACCAGTACGGCCCGCACGGGCCCGCAGGACACGGGTATCTGGCTGCAGCTGGAACTCACAGGGCTCGCGGGTGTCGGATCGGCGTCGGATGCCTCTCTGGAGGAGGCTATTCCCGGCTACACTCCACCGGAAGCCGGTTCCCGGTCATTCATGGCCCCCAGTGAAGGGGCCATTCCATGAGGATAACGAGCGCTATGCGGCGGATTCTTTCCATCGGCCCCACCTCTCTGGCGGTCCTGCTTCTCGGCGCCCTGGCCTTCCACGGCGAGGCACGGGCACAGACCCGCGACCTCTCTACCCAGGGCACACTGCTCGACCGCATCGCCGCCGTCGTCAACGACGGCGTGGTGATGGAGAGCGAGGTGGACGAGCAGATGCAGGAGGTCACGACCCGGCTGCAGTCGCAGAACATGGCGCTGCCGCCGGAGAGCGTTCTTCGCAAGCAGGTGCTCGATCGCCTGATCCTGCAGCGGATCGAGCTGGAGCAGGCGGACCGCGACGGCATCACCATCTCCGACGACCAGTTGAACGCGGCGCTCGCGGACATCGCCAAGCGCAACAACATCCCGTTCTCCCAGCTGCCGTCGGTGCTCGCGCAGCAGGGCATCGATTATGCGAGCTACCGCGAGGAGATGCGCCAGCAGCTCACGCTCGGGCTCCTGCGGCAGCGGGACGTGCTGCAGCGCATCGTGGTGACGCCCCGCGAGATCGACCAGTTCCTGGCGAAGCAGGCCAAGCAACCCGTGGCCAACCAGGAATACAACGTGTCGCACATTCTGATCGCGGTGCCGCCGAATGCGACCCCGGACCAGATCGCCCAGGCGCAGCAGCGCGCCCAGGAGGTCTACCAGCGCGCCAGCAAGGGCGAGGACTTCGGCAAGCTCGCGGTCGCCTATTCCAACAGTGAGGACGCGCTGCAGGGCGGCTCGCTCGGCTGGCGCCAGGGCTCGGAGCTGCCGACGTTTCTGTCCAGCCTGATCCTCGGTCTCAAGCCCGGCCAGGTCGGCGCGCCGCTGCGCACGCCGACCGGAATCCACATCGTCAAGCTCAACCAGGTGCGCGCCCCGCAGAACAAGGACATCGTGGAGCAGATCCACGTGCGTCACATCCTCCTCAAGACCAACGCGCTGCAGGACGATGCGACCGTTCGGCAGAGGCTGGAACAGATCCGGCAGAAGATCGTCGGTGGCGAGAGCTTCGCGGTCGCGGCCGCGGCCGCCTCGCAGGACCCGGGCTCCGCCTCGGAAGGCGGCGATCTCGGCTGGCAGAGCCCCGATGTCTACGATCCGACTTTCTCCGCGCAGGTCGCGCAGCTGAAGGTGGGCGAGATCAGCCAGCCGTTCAAGACCCAGTTCGGCTGGCACATCGCGCAGCTCCTCGGCCGTCGCAATCACGACGCAACGCAGGAAGTCGTTCGCCTGAATGCGATGGAGGCGATCCGCGCCAGCAAGGCCGACGAGAACACGGAGCTGTGGCTGCAGCACCTGCGGGATGACGCGTACGTGAAGGTCATGACGGGCTGACCGCCCGCGGGCCCGCGTGTGCCGCGCATCGCACTGACCTCGGGTGAGCCTGCGGGCATCGGGCCCGATGTGTGCCTCGCCGTCGCGGCGCGGCAGTTCGACTGCGACCTCGTCTGTCTGGGTGATCGGGAAATGCTGGCCGAACGCGCGCGCGCGCTCGGCATCGCGGTCGAGCTGCGGACGTACGACGGCTCGTCCCATCGGCATATACCTGGAACGCTGGCGGTGGAACACCATCCGCTGCCGGTGGCGGCCGTAGCCGGCCGACTCGAGGCGCATAACAGCCCCTACGTCGTACAGCTGGTGGAGCGCGCCTGCGATGGCGCCCTCGGCGGCGAATTCGCCGCTATCGTGACGGCGCCCGTCCACAAAGGCATCATCAACGACGCCGGCATCCCTTTCATGGGCCATACGGAGTTCCTGGCGGACCGTACCCGTGCGCCGCGGCCGGTGATGATGTTGGCGACGGCGTCGCTGCGCGTTGCGCTTGCCACGACGCATCTGCCGCTTGCGCGCGTGAGCGCTGCCATCACCACCGACTCGCTCTGTGAAGTGCTGCAGATCCTCGACCGGGATCTTGCCCGATGGTGGGATCTCGGCCGGCCGCGGATCGCGGTCTGCGGACTCAACCCTCACGCCGGCGAGGGCGGACATCTCGGCGATGAGGAGATCGGGGTCATTGCCCCGGCGATCGCGCGCATGCGCGAGCGCGGCCTGCGGATCTCCGGACCTCTGCCCGCGGATACGGCCTTCGTGCCGCGCGTACTCGCCGATTTCGACGTGGTGCTCGCCATGTATCACGATCAGGGGCTGCCGGTCATCAAGCACGCGGGCTTCGAAGAGGCCGTGAACGTGACCCTCGGCCTGCCGATCCTGCGCACGTCGGTCGACCACGGCACCGCGCTCGACCTCGCCGGCACAGGGCTGGCGGACGCGGGAAGCATGGCGGCGGCCATCGATCTCGCAGTGCAGCTCGCGTCACGGGCCGCGTGATGCGCCCGGCCGCCCCAGGGATCAGGCCCAGAAAGCGATTCGGCCAGCACTTCCTGCACGATCCGGCAGTGATCGAGCGCATCGCCGCCGCGATCGCCCCTGGACGCGGCGACGCCCTGGTCGAGATCGGTCCCGGCCGGGGCGCGCTCACCCGGCGCCTGCTGGAGTCCGAGTGCGGCGCGCTCGATGCGATCGAGATCGATCGCGACCTTGCGGCCCTGCTGCGCGAGGAATGGGGCGGCGAGCCGCGATTTCACCTGCACAACGAGGACGCGCTCCGGCTCGGCTTCAGTGCGCTCGCACGGCAACGCGGCCGAAAGCTGCGGGTCGTCGGCAACCTTCCCTACAACATCTCCACGCCGCTGCTCTTTCATCTCCTCCAGAGCGTCGGCGACATCCAGGATATGCACGTAATGTTGCAGCGCGAGGTGGTCGCGCGCATGGCAGCCCACGCCGGCGATGCCGCATACGGACGCCTCACGGTGATGCTGTCTCCATGGGTGGAGATCGAACGGCTGTTCGATGTCGGTCCCGGGGCCTTCCAGCCGCCGCCGCAGGTGTGGTCGGCCGTCGCGCGCCTGGTGGTTCGCGCCACGCCGGCATTTGCACCGTGCCCGGCATTCCCTGCCGTCGTGGCGGCAGCCTTCTCTCACCGTCGCAAGACCCTCCGCAATGCCCTACGTGGACTTGCGACGGCGGAGCAGATAGAGGGCTCCGGGGTGGATCCGTCGGCGCGGCCGGAGACGGTGTCGCCGGTCCTTTTCAATGCCATTGCGAGCAAGGTGAAGCTGTCGCCCGGCTAGGTTAGGCTGTAGGGGTTGGCGAACCTTCGAGGACCGGCTCATGTCCACATACCCCTATCGTCGCATCCTGCTCGTCGTCGATCTGACCGAGGACAGCCTGCAGATCGGCAGGCGCGCACGCGATCTCGCGGCAACTCTGGGCGCGGAGCTGGAGCTGCTGCACGTGGTGGAATTCATGCCGGTCGAGCCCATGGGCGAGACCCTCATGCCGGCGGTGCGCATCGAGGACGAGTTGCTCGTGCGCGCGCGCCAGCGCCTGGCCGCGCTCGCCGAGGAGCTGGGCCTCCCGGCCGCCGTGCACCGCGTGGAGTCCGGAAACGTCAAGGCGGAGGTCGTGCGGGTCGCCCGCGAGCGCCAGGTCGATCTCATCGTGCTCGGCAGCCGCGAGCGTCACGGTCTCTCGATTCTGGTGAATTTCACCGAGGACACCGTCCTGCACGCCGCGCCCTGCGATGTGCTCGCGGTGCGGGTGGGCAAAGCCGCTCCCGGGTAAAATCGACCGCATGAGCCCGGAGCCGCACAAGATCCGCGTCGAAGTCTCGACCAGCTACCTCGACGAGCAGTCGAGCCCCAGCGAGCAGCGATATGTCTTCTCGTACACCATCACCATCCGCAACGACGGCGAGCGCGCGGCCAAGCTGCTGACGCGGCATTGGATCATCACCGACGCCAACGGCAGGGTGAAGGAGGTCCGCGGCGAGGGCGTCGTCGGCGAGCAGCCTCACCTCGAGCCTGGACAGGGTTTTCGCTACTCGAGCGGCGCGGTCCTCGAGACCCCGGTGGGCACGATGGAAGGCAGCTACCAGATGGTGGACGCCGATGGCGAGCGCTTCGATGCGCCGATCGCGCCCTTCCGGCTCGCGATTCCCGGAATCCTGCAGTGAGCCGCTATGCCGTCGGCGACATCCAGGGGTGCTGCGATGAGCTGCGGGCGCTCGTCACCCGGACGGGCTACTCCGCGGACCGCGACCGGCTCTGGTTCGTCGGCGACCTGGTGAATCGCGGACCGCAATCGCTGGAGGCGCTGCGCTTCGTGCGCGCGCTCGGCGACAACGCCATCGTGGTACTCGGCAACCATGACCTGCACCTGCTGGCCGTCGCCTGTGGCTGCCGCAACGCCCGCCGCTCGGACACGCTGGATGAGATCCTGTCGGCCCCCGACCGCGACACCCTGCTCGAGTGGCTCGCGACCCGGCCGCTGGCCCATCTCGAGGCGGGTGATCTCCTGGTGCACGCGGGTGTCGTTCCACAATGGACGGTCGAAACGACGCTGGAACTCGCGCGCGAAGTTGAATCGGCGTTGCGCAACGATCCGCGCCGGCTCTTCGATCACATGTATGGAGACGAGCCGGACCACTGGAGCGCGGATCTCCAGGGCCCCGATCGTTTGCGCTTCGCGATCAACGTACTGACGCGCATGCGCGTCTGCACCAGCGCGGGGCGTATCAACCTGCGTCTCAAGGGGAAGCCTCCGCCGGCCGGCTCGCAGTGGCTGCCGTGGTTCGACGTCGAGGACCGCTGCACGCGCGGCACCCGAGTCGTGTTCGGTCACTGGTCGGCGCTCGGCCTCATCGTGCGGGACGACGTCATCGGGCTCGACTCGGGTTGCGTATGGGGCGGCGCGCTCACCGCGATCGATCTCGACGGCAACGGCCCCGGCGGACGCACCCCGATCGCGGTGTCGTGCGCCGGTTATCAGTCGCCAGACGAATGAGGAGCCCTGCATGAGCCTGCAAGCGTTCAACCTGCACCGCTGGATCGATGAGAACCGGCATGTCCTCAAGCCGCCGGTCGGCAACAAGCGGGTGTTCGAGGACGGCGATTTCATCATCATGGTGATCGGCGGTCCCAACTCCAGACAGGACTATCACGTCGACCCGGGGCAGGAGTTCTTCTATCAGCTCGAGGGCGACATCGTGCTGAAGACGATGCAGGACGGCCGCCCGGTGGATGTGCCGATACGCCAGGGAGAGGTCCTGCTGCTGCCGCCGGATGTGCCGCATTCCCCGCGGCGGCCTGCCAACACCGTGGGGCTCGTCGTCGAGCGGCGGCGCATGCCCGGCGAGCGCGACGGCTTCCAGTGGTACTGCGAGCGCTGCGGCAACCTGCTGCACGAGGAATTCATCGAGCTGACGGACATCGAGAAGCAGCTGCCGCCGGTGTTCGAGCGCTTCTACGCCAGGACGCAACAGCGGACCTGCGGGCGCTGTGGCGCGGTGCTGGAGCGCCCCGGTTGAATGGCCGTCTGCAGGTCGACGGGCGCGAGGTCCGGATCGACCTGTCGCGGCCGTTCGACCTGAGCGTGGAGCTCGACTTCCACGGCCCCCAGGTGCGGCACTTCGGCGCGCCGCGCGCCGGCTCGCGACCTTACTCGGTCCCGGGTTTCTCCGGCTCCGTGGTCCGCGGCGCGAGTTGCAACTGCGAGGCGATCACGCTGATCCCGCACTGCAACGGCACGCACACCGAGTGCGCGGGCCATCTGACACGGGAGCCGCTGCATGCACAACGCGTCGTTCCCCGGGGCCTGCTGCCGGCGCTGCTGCTTTCAATAAGAGCGGCACCGTCCGCCGAGACAACTGAGACCTCGGATCCCATACCGCAATCCAACGATCACCTGGTGACCCGCGCCGCATTGCAGGCAGGCTGGCCGGTAGAGCGGCAGCAGCCGCGGTTCGCACCGCGAGCCCTGGTGATCCGCACGCTCCCCAACGATCTCGCCAAACGCACGCGCGATTACACGGACGTCACGCCGCCTTACCTGACGCGCGAGGCGGCCGGATACCTGGTGGACCGCGGCGTCGAACATCTCGTGGTGGACCTGCCGTCGATCGACCGGTCGCACGACGAGGGCCGGCTCACCGCACACCGGCTCTTCTTCGGGCTGCGGCCGGGCGAAACGTCTCTGGCCGGCGCGGCGCGGCCGCAGTGCACGATCACCGAGCTGGCGTACATTCCAGATGAGGCAGCCGACGGCCCTTACCTGCTCGAGCTGCAGACGCCGGCGATCAACGGCGACGCCGTTCCAAGTCGACCGCTGCTCTATGGCGTGACGCTCTGATGCCCTATGACCCAGCGTACTGACTCGATCGCCCCGCGGACGCGTGGCACCGCAATCATCAACTACGAGCCGACGGTCGAGTTCGGCCGCCGCCTGGATGCGGCGGATCCACTGCGCAGCTTTCGGGAGCGATTCGCGCTGCCGCGCGGCGGCGGCGGCGAACCGCTGGTGTATCTGTGCGGACATTCCCTCGGACTCATGCCTCTGGCGGCCCGCGGGATCGTCATGGAGGAGCTGGATGACTGGGCGAAGCTCGCGGTCCTGGGGCACGAGCATGCGCACCGGCCCTGGATCCCCTATCACGAGAACCTCCGCGGCGGGCTCGCGACTCTCGCGGGCGCTCGACCCGCCGAGGTCGTGGCAATGAGCTCGCTGACGGTCAACCTCCATCTGCTGCTCGCGGCGTTCTATCGTCCGAGCGGCGAGAGGCGCCGCATCCTCATCGAGGCTGGCGCGTTCTCCTCCGATCGGCATGCCGTGGCCTCCCAGATTGTCTGGCGGGGACTCGGCGTCCGGGACGCGCTGATCGAGCTGCCCCCGCCCGCGAACGCAGACACCATCCCTGAGGAGCAGATCGAGGAATACCTCGCAGAGCACGGTGCCGAAGTGGCGCTCGTCCTGTGGCCCGGCGTGCAGTACAGGACCGGTCAGGCCTTCGATCTGGGCAGAATCACGCGCGCGGCCCATCGTGCCGGCTGCGTGGTCGGAATCGACCTCGCCCACGCCATCGGCAACATGCCGCTCGCCATGCACGACATCGACGCGGACTTCGCCGTCTGGTGCAGCTACAAGTACCTGAATGCCGGCCCGGGCGCGATCGGCGGGTGCTTCGTCCATGAGCGCCATGAGCGTCCCCACCTGGCAGGCTGGTGGGGCCACGAGCCGGCGACGCGATTCCAGATGCGCCCGGAGTTTCACGCCGCACCCGGTGTCGCCGGCTGGCAGATCAGCAATCCGCCGATCCTTTCGGCCGCCCCCCTCATCGCCTCGCTCGCGATCTTCGACGAGGCGGGGATGCAAAGGCTGCGGCAAAAATCCGTGGCGCTCACGGGTTATCTGGAATATCTCCTCGATCGCCTGGCGCCCGACCTCGACCTGATCACACCACGAGCCGTCGACTCGCGCGGCTGTCAGTTGTCCATCCGCGTCAAGGGCCCCCAGGGCCGGGGCAGGCGCGTATTCGATGCCCTCACCGCGCAGGGCGTGATCGGTGACTGGCGCGAGCCCGACACGATCCGCCTGGCTCCGATCCCTCTCTACAACACGTTCGCGGACACCTTCCGCGGCGCCCAAGCGCTGGCGCAGGCCCTGCGCCTCGAGCCGTGATGCCTCAACCGTGATGCCTCAACCGTGATACCGCCCGCCGATCGCCCGGTGAACATCGTCGGCGCCGGCCTCGCGGGCGCGCTGCTGGCGGTGCTGCTGGCGCGCCGGGGGCTCGCCGTCGATCTCTACGATCGCCGGCCCGACCCTCGGCTCGCACGGGGTGAGCGGGGCCGCTCCATCAACCTGGCTCTCGCCGCCCGAGGCATTGCCGCACTCGAGCGGGCCGGCGTGATGGAGCGAATCCGACCGCTCCTGATCCCCATGCGGGGGCGGAGGGTTCACTCTCCGTCGGGCGAGACTCAGCTGCAGCCCTACGGCCAACGTGAGAGCGAGGTCATCTATTCCGTCAGCCGCGCCGACCTCAACCGCGTGCTGATCGAGGAAGCCGCCCGGCACCCGCGGGTGCGCCCCCAATTCCTGCAAACTTGTCTGGCAGCCCAGCCGGCGGCCGGCACGCTGCGCTTCCGCGATGAAGGCGCGGACGGCGCGGAAGGTGAAGGCGAAGGCGAATACAACGTGCCCATTGCGCCTACCTTCGCCACCGATGGCGCCGGATCTGCCGTTCGCTCGAGCCTCGCCCACGCAAGCCTCATCACCGTGCGGGAGGACCGGCTGGACCATGACTACAAAGAGCTGACGATCCCCGCGGCACGTGACGGACGCCATGCGATGGAGGCGCACGCTCTCCACATCTGGCCGCGCGGCGGCTTCATGCTCATCGCCCTGCCCAACACCGACGGCAGCTTCACCGCTACCCTCTTCCTCGCACGCAGCGGCCCTGACAGCTTCGACTCGCTCACCAGCCCCGATCGCGTGCGCGCGCTGTTCCAGAGTCAGTTCCCGGACGCGTTGCGGCTCATGCCGAATCTCGTTGAGGAATTCACAGCTCATCCTCAGGGCCAATTGGGCACGATCTATACGCAGCCCTGGCACGTGGGCGGCGAGGTGCTGCTGCTCGGCGACGCCGCGCATGCCATCGTTCCCTTCCACGGCCAGGGGATGAATGCGGCCTTCGAAGACTGCCGGGTCCTCGATGACCTCTTCGATCAGCACGACACTTGGGATTCGCTGTTCGCCGACTTCGAGCGGGCCCGCCTCCCCAACACCAACGCGATCGCGCAGATGGCCCTGGAGAACTACGTCGAAATGCGCGACACGGTGCGCGATCCGACCTACCTTCGCCGCAAGACACTCGCGATGGAGCTCGAGCGCCGCTTTCCCGATCACTTCATCCCCCGCTACTCCATGGTGATGTTTCACCCCGAGATCTCCTATGCCGCGGCGCTGCGGCGCGGGGCGGTGCAGGGGCGAATCCTAGCCGAGCTCGATGGCCACCGCGCGGGCACGGAGATCGACTACGACAGGGCGCGAACCCTGATTTCGGAGCACCTCGCCTCGGGGCCAAACATCAGTCAGTGACCGTGCGCAATACCAAAGATGACTGCCAGGGCGGCGGCAGCCATGGTCGCGGTCGACGAGATCAAAGTGAGCCAAAGGCTGAAGCGGCGGGTGCTGAAAGCTTCCAGCTTTGCGTCAAGCTTCGCATCCATGCGGTCAAATTTGGCATCAAGCCTCTCATACCTGGCCTCGAGCCTGGCATCTTGCTCCTTGAAGCGCGCATCCACCTTCTCGAGTCTGGCCTCGAACTTGGCATCCTGCTCCTTGAAGCGCGCTTCGAGCTTCTCGAACACAACCTCGAACTTGGCATCCTGTTCCTTGAACCGCGCATCTACCTTCTCGAGCACAGCCTCGAACTTGGCATCCTGTTCCTTGAACCGCGCATCTACCTTCTCGAGCACAACCTCGAACTTGGCATCCTGTTCCTTGAACCGCGCATCCACCTTCTCAAACGTCGCGTCGAGCTTTGCGAAGCTCGCATCCAGCTTGCCATCGAGCTTTTCGAATCTGATGTCCAGCTTGTCGAGCTTTGGGTCCACCGACTTTCGCAAGTCGCGCAGATCGATCTCGATGCCCGCCACGCGAGAGTTCAATTGAGCCACCTCGCCTTCGATTCTCGCAACTCGCGGCTCGAGCCGCACAACATCGTCTTCCATCGGAATCTCCTCTCTCAAAGCGTGCATGTGCCCCGGCCTCCCTAGCGCGCCGATTAGGTCATCGACGCGAAAAATTAGAGCACGAGCAGAGCCGCAGGAGAAGCCCTCAAAACTGGGTGAATCGAAAAGTTTCGTCGAGAATTGGCGTCGTTTGTTGCGTTATGCACGACGTCGATTCGCGCGTTGGAAACACGCGTTGCGCTAGCCCTCGGGGATCACGATCGCGTGAGTTGATTTGACTTCCTCCATCACGAAGTAAGTGTGCGTCTGCTGCACGCCGCGCACGGATGCGATGGTGTCACCGAGCACGGTGCGGTAATTCTCCATGTCCTTGACGCGCACCTTGAGCAGGTAATCGAAGCCGCCGGCGACCATGTGGCATTCCATGATCTCGTCGTGCGCCCGCACCACTTCCTTGAAGTGCTCGAAGGCCTCGGGGGTGGTGCGATCCAGTGAGACTTCGACGTAGGCCAGGAGGCCGAGCCCCAGCTTGCGGGGATTGAGGCGCGCGAAATAGCCGTCGATGAAGCCTCCGGCCTCGAGCCGCCGCACCCGCTCCAGGGTCGGCGTGATGGTCAGGTTGACCTCCCGCGCCAGCTGCGACACCGGGATGCGTCCGTCCTGCTGAAGCCTCGCGAGAAGCTTGCGGTCGATGCGGTCGAGCCGCCGCTCGCCAGCCGGTGGCGGGTTCTGCTGCGCCGAGGGTATTTTGGGCGGCATGGTAGTTAAATTTGCTGCCAATAGCGTCTAAACGAAAAACTATCCTCTACTCTGCCGGCTATCATAAGCGTAATCAACTGATTATTGCAGGAAGCCCCGATCACCATGGCCGCCGTTCCGATCCACCCGTCCGAGAGCGAGCGCCTCCTCGATCTGCGGGAGCGCATCCGCGCCGCCACGCTGCGCCCCGAGCCGGAGGCGGTCGAGGCGATGCACGAGGAGCTGCTTCCGCTGACGGAGAAACTGGAGGCCGCCCGCGGCCGCGCCATCCACTGGGTCGAGGCGGCTCGGGACCATGCGCGCTCCCGACCGCTGGCGGAGTCGCTTCTCGACCAGTTCCCGCTCGACAGCCGGCAGGGCAAGGCGCTCATGAGCCTGGCCGAGGCACTGCTCCGGACCCCGGACCCCGGCTGCGCCGATCGCCTCATCGCGGAGCGGCTGGCGGCCTTGCGTGAGGGCGCCACGAAGAGCGCTGACCTCACCACCCGGCTGTCCATGGCATTGCTGGGCACCGCCAGCCGGCTGTTGCCCGACGCGAGCGCATCACTGACAGGGAGCGCGAAGCGCCCCCTGCTCACCCCAGTCATGGCACCGGTCGTGCGCGCTGCTCTGCGCCGGGCCATGCGGATGATGGGACACGCGTTCATCGTCGGAGAGTCGATCGAGTCGGCTCTCGCCCGCGGCCGCCGAAACCGCGAGCTGTCGCTCTGCTCCTTCGATGTACTGGGCGAAGGCGCGCGTTCCGACAGCGATGCGCAGCGATATCTCGACGCCTACGCGGCTGCCATCGAAGCGCTGCGATCGCAGCCGCCGGGCTCCGTTCACGCCCGTTCCGGCATCTCGGTGAAGCTGTCCGCTCTCGAGCCGCGCTACTCGTTGACGCAGTATCCCAGGGTCATGGAGAGGCTCGTTCCCCGCATGGCCTCTCTCGCCCGCCAGGCCTGCAGCGCGGGCATCGGGTTGACCATCGATGCCGAGGAAGCGGATCGGCTCGACCTGTCGCTCGATGTCCTGGAAGCCCTGGCGCGTGATGTCGCCACGCGAGAGTGGGCGGGGCTGGGACTCGCCGTCCAGGCCTACGGCAGGCGGGCGCCGCTGGTGTTGGATTGGGTCGCGGAGCTCGCCAGGCAGACCGGCCGGCGCATGACCGTGAGACTGGTCAAGGGCGCCTATTGGGATGCGGAGATCAAGCGCGCCCAGGAGCGCGGGCTCGACAGCTTCCCGGTGTACACCTCGAAGGCTGTAACCGACACTGCCTACCTCGTCTGCGCGCGCCTGCTGTTCGCTGCGTGCGACGTCATCTATCCGCAGTTCGCCACGCACAACGCGCTGACCATTGCGGCGGTGCTGGCGATGGCCCCCGATGGAGCAGCCTACGAGTTCCAGCGCCTGCACGGCATGGGTCAGGGGCTTTACGACGTGGTGCGCGCCGAGACGCGCGACTTCCCACGCGTGCGCGTCTACGCGCCCGTGGGCACGCACGAAGAGCTGTTGCCTTACCTCGTGCGCCGGCTGCTCGAGAACGGCGCCAACACCTCGTTCGTGCACCATTTCCTCAACAAAGACATTCCCGTGGAGCAGGTCGTGGGTCAGATCATGGGCCAAACAGGCAGTCCGTCACGGATCCGCGAGCCGCGCGAGCTCTATCCCTCGCGGCGCAACTCCCGGGGTGCGGACTTCGGCAATCCGGCGGAGCTCGCGGCGCTCGAGGGCGAGCTCGAGGCGGCGGTCGGCAGCTCCTACCGGGGCGGTCCCCTTCTGACCGACGGCGAAGCCATCGAGCCCAACGTGCCGGTGCGCTCGCCGGCGAATGCGGCCGAGACCGTGGGCCTCGCGCGGGATGCCACCGAGGCGGAGATCGCCGGCGCGATGGCAAGCTGCGCTCGGGCGCAGCGCGCCTGGGATGCAACACCGGCCGGCAACCGCGCCGCCTGCCTGGAAAAGGCGGCCGCCCTGCTGGAGAGCCGGCGCGGCATCTTCCTCCACCTGCTGGTGCGAGAGGCCGGGAAGACCCTGCCGGATGCGATCGCCGAGATCCGCGAGGCGGCGGACTTCTGCCGTTACTACGCGGCGCGCGGCCGCGAGCTGTTCGCCGCGCCCCGGGAGCTGGACGGCCCGGTCGGCGAGCGCAACCTCCTGTCCATGCAGGGCCGCGGCGTGTTCGCCTGCATCAGCCCGTGGAACTTTCCGCTGGCCATCTTCACCGGCCAGATCACCGCGGCTCTCATGGCAGGCAACGCTGTCGTCGCCAAGCCTGCCCCGGCCACGACGCTGGTCGCGCATGCGATGACGCGCCTGCTGCACGAAGCAGGCATCCCACGTGACGCTTTGCAGCTGGCGCCGGCGGACGGCCCGCTCTTCGGGGCCACCGCGCTGACCCATCCGGCTCTCGCCGGGGTGGCTTTCACCGGCTCGACGGCCACGGCCGCGACCATCAACCGCACGCTCGCCGGCCGCGAGGGGCCGATCGTGCCGCTGATCGCCGAGACCGGCGGCGTGAATGCCATGATCGTCGATGCGACCGCGCTCCCGGAGCAAGTCGTCGATGACGTCATCGCTTCGGCGTTCACCAGTGCCGGACAGCGATGCTCGGCCCTGCGTGTGCTCTACCTGCAGGAGGAGATCGCGGACCGCGTCCTCGAAATGCTGATCGGCGCGATGAAGTGCCTGACGATCGGCGATCCGGCGGACCCGGCGACGGATGTCGGGCCGGTCATCTCGGCGGACGCGCAGCATCGCTTGAGCCGGCACGCGGAGCGCATGACGCGCGCGGCGAAGCCGCTGTATGCCTGTCCGGTCGAGCACTGCGAGCGCAGCGGCCACTTCTTCGGCCCCCGCCTCTTCGAGCTCGACTCGCCCGACCAGCTGAAAACGGAGGAGTTTGGCCCCATCCTCCACGTGTTCCGCTATCGCGCCGGGGAGCTCGGCCGGGTGTTGGAAGCGGTGCGCGCCACCGGATTCGGCCTGACACTGGGCGTGCACAGCCGGCTGGAGAGCATGGCGGAGCACGCGTTCCGGACGCTTCCGGTCGGCAACACGTACGTCAACCGCAACATGATCGGTGCCGTCGTCGGCGTGCAGCCGTTCGGCGGCCAGGGCCTCTCGGGCACCGGACCGAAGGCGGGCGGCCCGAACTACCTGCAGCGCTTCGCCACCGAACGGACCCTCACCATCAACACCGCGGCGATCGGCGGCGCGGTGGAGATTCTGTCCTAGGAACGCAGGGCCTCGGCCAGCTCCGGGAAGGAAGCGATGGGCTTGCCGCAGACGTTGCCGCGGCATACATAGGCTGCGGCGGTACCCCGGGGCGCCTTCTCGGCAATCGCCGCCGGCAGGTCCGCGGCATCGGCCGGTATCGCGAGCACCATACGCCGCGGGGCATAGAGCTTGGCGAGCTCGCGGCGCCAGGTCTCGATCGTTTCACGGTCGCCGCGCAGCACGACGATCTCCGGCGGATGCAGCATCTCCTCGAGGGCCGTGAGCAGACTCGTGTGCCCCTGCGGGTATTTCTCCATCACCGCCCATCCGGCGCGGACCGTGCGCTCCGCAGCCTCGAGGTAGCGCGTCTCGCCGAGCAGGTATCCCATGCGTTGCAGCGCGAAAGCCGCAACACCGTTTCCGGCGGGAGTGGCGTCATCGCCGAAGGACTTCGGCCGGTGCATCAGCTGCTCATGGTCATCCGAGGTGAAGAAGAAGCCGCCGGCGCGCTCATCGGTGTAGTGCCGCAAAATGACTTCCAGCAGCTCGCGGGCGAACTGCAGCTCCTCGGCGCGGAAGCGGACCTGCTGCAGCTCCAGCACGGCATCGGCGAGAAACGCATAATCGTCGAGATAGGCGTTGAGATGCGCCCGGCCGTCGTTGTACGTCGCCAGCAGCCGGCCCTCGCGCCACAGCGCTTGCCGCACGAACGCGAGAGCCCGGCCGGCGGATTCCGCCAGGTCGTCACGGCCGAGCGCCCGCGCGGCGACCGCCATGCCGCGGATCATCAGACCGTTCCAGGAGGCGAGGACCTTGTCGTCCCGTCCGGGACGGACCCGGGCCGCCCGTATCCGCAGCAGTTTTCCGCGTGCCGAGTCCAGAAGCGACTCGACTTCCGGCGGCGGATGGTCAACCGCGGACGCGATGTCCTCCACGGAACGGAAGACGTGCAGGTGCCAGCGGCCTTCGAAGTTGGGCTCGCGATCGAGGCCGTAGCGGGGCGCGAAAACCTCGAATTCCCCGGTTGTCAGGGCCGAGCGGACCTCGTCCCGGTCCCAGACGTAGAACTTGCCTTCGTGCCCCTCCGAGTCGGCATCCAGACTCGAGTAGTACCCGCCTTCGGGCGACTGCATCTCGCGCCGCACCCAATCGGCCGTTTCCGCCGCCACTTTGCCGTAGAAGGCATCACCGGTCGCCACATACGCGTCGGCATATACCGAGAGGAGGCTGCCGTTGTCGTAGAGCATCTTCTCGAAGTGCGGAATCATCCAGAAATCGTCGACCGAGTAACGACAGAACCCGCCCGCCAGCTGATCGTTGATGCCGCCGTCACCCATCCGCCGCAGTGTCAGACCTGACATGTAGAGCGCGTGCAGGTCCGGCGTATCGCTCTCCGCGCCGGCGCGCCACTCCCGCAGCAGCAGCTCGAGCGACTTCGGGTGCGGAAATTTGGGCGCGGCGCCGAAGCCGCCATAGCGCGGGTCGAACGTGCGCTCCAGCGTCTGGCGACAGAGGCGCAGCGGCGCGTCGCTCATCTCCAGCGCCGCCGCTGGCGGCGGCGGGTCCAGCTGCGCGAAAGCGGAGATCAACGCCTCGTTCTGCTGGCGCAGCTCCGGCTCGTGCTCCGCATAGTATTCGGCCACGCGCGACAGCAGCTCCCTGAAGGCGGGCAGGCCGAAGCGCGCCTGCTTCGGAAAGTAGGTGCCGCCGAAGAACGGCCGCCGGTCGTCGGGAGTCAGGAACATGGTGAGCGGCCACCCGCCCGAGCGCTGCGTCAGCATCTGCTGCGCGATCTGGTAGATCCGGTCGACATCAGGCCGCTCCTCGCGGTCGACTTTGATGTTGACATATCGCTCGTTCAGCACCCGCGCGGTGGCCTCGTCCTCGAAGCTCTCGGCAGCGAGGACGTGGCACCAGTGGCAGGCGGCATAACCGACGCTGAGATGGATGGGCTTGCGTTCCGCGAGCGCCCGCGCGAAGGCCTCCTCGCCCCACGGATACCAGTCGACCGGATTGTGCGCATGCTGGCGCAGATACGGACTGGTCTCGCCGATCAGCCGGTTGGTGTATTGGGGGCTGCCGTCCGGATTCAGGTGTCGGGTGTCCATGGATCCTCGAAGGATACCCCTTCTTCGATTCTGTATACTGCCGCCCCCCTCGATTCGTCCCTCGAGCCCACCTTGTCCTCTTCTTCGCCCACCCGAGAGCTGCGCCTGAAGCGCGGCGAAGAGCGCCGCCTGGCCGCGGGACATCTGTGGGTGTTCAGCAACGAGATCGATTCCGACGCGACGCCGCTCGCGGCGTTCGCGCCCGGGGATCTCGCGCAGATCAAGTCGCAGCGTGGGCAGTTTCTCGGACATGCTTACGTCAATCCGCACGCGCTCATCTGCGCGCGCATCGTAAGCAGAGATCCTGGACATCCGATCGATCGCGAGCTCATCGACACCCGCCTGCGCGCGGCGCTCGCATTGCGGCAGCGGCTGTATCGCGAGCCCTGCTATCGACTCGTATTCGGCGAATCCGACGGCATGCCGGGGCTGGTTCTCGACCGCTACGGCGATGTGGTGGTGGGACAGATCGCAACCGCCGGCATGGAGGCGTTGAAGCAGACGGTAGCCGAGGCGGTGCGTGACTCCTTCTCGCCGGCGTCGCTCTATTGGAAGAACGATTCCGCGGCGCGGCAGCTGGAGCAGCTGCCACAGGCAGCGGAGGCTGCCTTCGGCGAAGCGCCGGCGGAGATCACCGCAATCGAATCCGGCCTGCGCTTTACGGCGCCGCTGACGCACGGACAGAAGACCGGCTGGTTCTACGATCAGACTCATAACCGGGCGCGTCTGGTGCGCTATCTCTCGCCCGGCACGAGGGTTCTGGACGTGTGCAGCTACGTCGGTGCCTGGGGTGTCACAGCGCTAAGGGCTGGCGCCGCCGCGGCAACGTCTATCGACTCCTCGGAGACCGCACTCGAATTCGCGCGCCGCAATGCGGAGGCAAACGGCGTCGCATTGGAGACGATTCGCGCCGACGCCTTCGATGCGATGAAGGCGCTTCACGACCGGGGCGAGCGCTTCGACGTCGTGGTGCTCGACCCGCCGGCCTTCATCAAGCGCAAGAAGGACATCCCGCAGGGCCACGCGGCGTACCGCAAGCTCAATCAGCTCGCCCTCGGTCTCATCGAAGACGAAGGGCTGCTGGTCTCCTGCTCCTGCTCGTATCACCTCGCCCCCGAGGAGCTGGTGACGGCCATCCAGACGGCCGCCCGCCACGCCGGCCGCTTCGTACAGATCCTGGAGTCCGGCGGCCAGTCACCCGACCACCCCGTACATCCCGCCATCCCGGAAACCCGGTATCTGAAGGCGTTCTTCTGCCGCGTGACACGCGAGGTCGGCTAAACTTCGCGGCCATGATCGTCTATCCGGACATCAACCCGATCGCCTTCCGGCTGGGTCCGATCAGGGTCCACTGGTACGGCATCATGTACCTGCTCGGATTCGGCGCCGGCTGGCTGCTCGCGCGCCGGCGGGCTGCTCAGCCGGGCTCCACCTGGAAGCCCGTGGACGTCGACGACCTCGTCTTCTTCGCCATGGTGGGCGGCATACTCGGCGGCCGGCTGGGTTATGTCCTCATCTATGGCCTCAGCTTCTGGACGGCGCAGAACCCCTGGTACCCGTTCGAGATCTGGGACGGGGGCATGTCCATCCACGGGGGCTTCATCGGCGGCCTGCTCGCGCTCTGCCTCTTCGCCTGGCGGCGCCGCCGCCGCATCGCCGACGTTTTCGACTTCGCCTCGCCCCTGCCGGAGCCCGGCCTGTTCTTCGGCAGGATGGGCAATTTCATCAATGGCGAGCTCTGGGGCAAGCCCACGACGCTTCCCTGGGGCTTCCTCTACCATGGCAAGGTGCTGCAGCCGTCGCAGCTCTACGAGGGCTTCCTCGAGGGCATCGTACTCTTCGTCGTCATGTGGTGGTTCACCGCCAGCTCGCGCCCGCGGCTGGCCCCTTCGGGGCTCTTCCTGCTGCTCTACGGCAGCTTTCGCTTCCTCATCGAGTTCGTGCGCATGCCGGATGAGCAGATCGGCTATCTCGCCTGGGGCTGGCTCACCATGGGCCAGGTGCTGTCGCTGCCCATGATCCTGATCGGCGGCGCCCTGCTGACCTACGCCTACAGCGCCCGCGTGCGCTCGGGTAACTTCGCCACCGCGCAGTGAGCCGCGTGCGATGAAACCCTACCTCGACCTGGTGCGCCGCATCCTGGAAAAGGGTGCGCGCAAGGATGACCGCACGGGCACCGGCACGCTGTCCCTCTTCGGCGAGCAGCTTCGCTTCGATCTGTCGCAGGGCTTTCCGCTGGTCACGACCAAGCGGATCCACCTGCGCTCGGTCATCTGCGAGCTCCTCTGGTTTCTCAGGGGCGACACCAACGTCGCCTGGCTGCGCGACCAGGGCGTCAGCATCTGGGACGAGTGGGCCGACGAGCGCGGCGAGCTCGGCCC
>Ga0335072_10002079_pt1 | contig 31618 bp, 22 predicted proteins | sample Lox_Sample_21_FD_206725 | JGI IMG/M metagenome (GOLD analysis project Ga0335072, IMG submission 206725) | Soil microbial communities from Loxahatchee National Wildlife Refuge, Florida, United States - Lox_Sample_2.1 | ecosystem: Environmental > Terrestrial > Soil > Wetlands | place: USA...
TCTAGCGACAACACCGTACGGCTCTGGGACACGACGACGGGGACCTCCCTCCAGACGCTCGAGGGCCACGGAGGGTCAGTCGGGTCAGTGGCGTTCTCTCCCAGCGGGCAGCAGCTGGCCTCGGGCTCTGGCGACAAGACCGTACGGCTCTGGGACACGACGACGGGGACCCGCCTCCAGACGCTCGAAGGCCCGAACCAGGTGTTCTCTTTTAGCCCTGACGGTTCGAATCTCGTTACAGATTTTGGGACTCTAAGTTTAAGGCAAACTTTACAGTCCGATCATGTTCATTGGGTAGGATGTGGCGTGGGAAGTGAGAAGACATGGATTACTTGGGATGGTAGTAATGTTCTATGGCTTCCGCAAGAATATCGGCCGGAGCAACTTACAATCGGGGAAGATCGTATTGGGGTAGGCTGTCGGTCAGGTACGGTTTTCATTCTCAACTTTGTACGTAAATGCTGTCCTACAAGTTAGCACAAATCCGATTGATCGATTCTAAAAGCTATGGAATTAATTATGAACGACTGCTCTCTTCTTTTCTGATAACTTTGGCACAGAGAGGTTCGGAGAAGTACTTTATTACTATCCCCCCCCCTGAACAAACCAAGGTGGAGACATTTTGTCCCTCTTTTGCAAGGGCCACAGCAACCAATTAATCGTCCTGAATCTTCCAGAATCGCACCTTTATTTGGCTCAAACTGTCAAACTGCCGGCAGAATGTAATTGACGTTACAGATCTAATAGGCTTATAGCGTATCCTTAGGGGTCCCTCTGAGGTACCATACACTTCACAGTTCGGGCAACTCAAGTCTCTCAATCCTCTTAAGCCCTCCCAATCCACCCGACCTATAGGCGGTTCTCCACCTACACAGGGCAACCTAGAGACCTCACGAGACCTCACGAGACCTCACGAGACCTCAGACTTATGACTCGGACAGCAGCTTGGGAAGCGGTTCCTGACAGCTATATCCAAAGCTTATATGATGATCGTTGGCGGAGGCACTGTCCAGCCGTGGTTAATGCAAAGAGCGGACCTACAAGTAATTCCCTATTAGGAAAGCGGTAAAGAGTGCGGTGTGTCCTCGGAAAGTGGCTGTATTTTTGTCTCCACCTTGGTTTGTTCAGGGGGGGGGATAGTATTACCCGGAAAAGACAGCAGACCTAGGATTAGACAGTATATCGTAGTAAGACCGTTTTCGGTCTTTCTGAGATGGTCGTGGACATCGGGTCTAGAAAGGGCTAAATTCTGGTATTATGAGCGAGAGTAACAGGTAGGATAGGGCAATGGCTTCTGACCACAGGAGCATACTCACGCGGCCGATAAAGGCTATACGTAGCCCAGAGGATGTGATGGCGCTCGAAGTACCTGGGGCTTATTTCACCACGCAGGGCGTTTCACCACGCCGGGATGTCAAGTACGCTTCCGAAACGCCACACATCGAAACTTCGGAAGTGACGTCGGCAGAGGACTTAGCCGGCCTTCTATCGTTTCTCCAATTCCAATTATTCTTCTGCTCCCGGTCACCCATTTCTCTTTCTACACAATTTCCGATCATATTAAGGATTACTGAACATATTCCGTGCCTTTGAGCCGTACGATATCCAATATAGCTGCGATCCAGCCGCTCGTCCTGACTGTCTGTATGTTCTGTTCTTCACTCGATTAACTTCAACCATGGCCGCTGCTAAAGGCCTCAAAAACATTCTCATCAAATCCCCCACAGACGTCGTGATCCTTTCCTCCCTCCGCACGCCCGTCACACGCGCCAAAAAGGGCGGCTTCCGCTCCTCCTACCCCGAAGAACTCTTGTACCACGTCCTGCGCGCAACGCTCGCCGCGAACCCCAACCTCGACCCCGCACGCATCGACGATGTCGGCATCGGCTCTGTACTACAGGAACTCGGTGGTATGAAAGCTGGCCGTACCGCACAGCTCTATGCAGGATTTGACCCGCGGACGAGCTTCTATACGATCCATCGGCAGTGCAGTAGTGGCCTGCAGGCGGTAACGAGCGTGGGGCAGAGCATACGGGATGGGATGATCGACGTAGGGATTGGAGGGGGTATGGAGAGCATGACGAGAAATTATGGATCACAGGCGAAGCCGACTGTGCTATGGCCAAAGTTGATGGAATCAGATGGGGAGGGCGGGGTGAAGGATGCGCGGGATTGTATGATGAGTATGGGTATTACGAGTGAGAATGTGGCGAAAAGGTATGGAGTGTCGAGAGCGGATCAGGATAAATTTGCGGCGGAGAGCCATCAGAAGGCGAGCCGAGCGCAGAAAGAAGGGTTGTTTGATAGCGAGATTGTACCGGTGAAGACGCTGCGCGCGGACGACGAAGGAAAGGATCAAGAGATTGTGGTAGATAAGGATGATGGGATCAGACATAACGCGACGGTGGAGACCATGGCGAAGCTGAAGCCGGTATTTGCGGAGGACGGTGCGAGTACGGCGGGAAATAGTAGTCAGGTCAGCGATGGGGCGGCCGCAACCCTGTTGATGAGGAGAAGCACAGCGACAGAGCTGGGCTTAGGCAACAACATTATCGGGAAGTGGGTAGCGACGAGGGTTGCGGGCTGCCATCCGGATGAAATGGGTGTCGGGCCTGCTGTGGCAATCCCGAAGCTGTTGGACGCGACGGGTGTGAGTGTCGGTGAGGTTGGCATTTGGGAGATCAACGAGGCGTTTGCGTCTCAAGCACTGTACTGCGTACGGAAACTAGGGATTGATGAGTCGAAAGTTAATCCTAAAGGCGGAGCTATCGCTAGGGGACATCCTCTTGGTAAGTGGAGAACTTTGGATCGGAGAGGACGATCGCTAACTGGCACGCTTTAGGTGCTACTGGAGCTGTACAGATCGCCTCACTATTACCAGAACTAAAGAGGCAGTCACAAGAAGTGGGCGTGGTCAGCATGTGTATAGGTAAGTTGGTTTCATGTCCTTGCACCCTGACACTTGATACTAATAGATACAGGAACTGGTATGGGCCTCGCCGGCATGTTCGTAAGAGAATGAGCTTGAATAGAGTGGCCACATTATCACACAAAAGTTTTAGATCAGCCCAGGTGGTATCTTCATTGCGGCATTGTTGTACATGGAAAAAGTCCCGGCGTCTGTTTCCTTACAGGGCGGTCCTTCAGTCTGTCAGCATAATTCAAGCACTAGTCGATAACTGGCGAAAATCTTCCCAGCACATCCCTTTACCTCCAATGGACTGGCTGAGTAGCACGGCCTCCCTGCCAAAAAGTATAATCACTGCATATGGGTGATGCTGTTATATCGATTTGCAAGAGCTGGTCAGAACCGGTATATGGATGGTCTCAAAGGATAGTTAATACTCAAGGTTCTGGTGGACAGGGACATGTGGATTACCCAAATCCAACCATATTCCGTGAAACCTGCTGTTAGCCTGCCTAATAATCCTGATAGCGAGGATTGGATGTTGGGAAATCCAAGAATGAGCCTGATGGCGCCTTGAATGCCATTTGGAACGTTCACACAATAATAGACCATCCAGCAGGGCGCTGGACGAATGTGTTTAGCACAATCTATGGCAATCTAAGCCTGCCGAGACCTTGTTCAACATGGATTAAGCACACTCATGCTGGATCAGATGCAATGCTTGACGAGGATAGCTGGCTGGAAGCTCGGCATGATCCCGGCCTATAACTCCAATGCCATGACAAATGCAAGCTGAAAACATCCGCATCAATGCGGTCAAAACCTTATCCTCTGCCCATACTGACCGAGATATCGCTTCTCAATGTCCGCGAAGCTCTTGTCTTCCTCTTGTGGAGGCGATATCTCATCATCAGCACTGTGGGTGGTCCGTTCAGAGTCCACGAGCGTGTTCCGTCCTGTGCTGTCGACTTGGTTAGGCGGCTGTGGACCGGCCTGTCCCAGGGTCTTCTCCCTCCGGTCGGCACCGGCAGAATTCGTCACCCGGCTTGGCAGTGAAGTTGGCATTGAGCTTCTTCGCCGGAAAGACGTTGGGGAAAATGGCTTCTTGTTGGAGGTCAGCACTCCCGCAGGCGGTCGCCTCGCAGGAGACTCCAGCGTCTGTTCTTCGTCGGGATAATGGATTCCTCTCGGAGCTAGGCCATGCTTCACGATGCTAATGAGCTGATTGAGAACGATGAATTCAAGTTTCAGTTTGATGGCGTATGCGAACGATGTAAGGGTGGTCATTAGCAAAAATAGATCGACATACGCCAAGACGATGAAGGGTACGTTGAGCAGGATGCATACGATCTGAGACAGGACGAGCAGCCGAATGCGATGCTTCGTGTGAGCATTATAACTTTCTTTAACTAATCTCCGCGCTGCGTTGATATAGATGCCTGATATGATAGTCTCTTGGAGCGAGAAGCCTACGATTTGCAACTTCTCAATGGTCGGATACCAGGAAATCCAGCTTGGCTGGTGCTTCGTAACGACCCCGATTTGCGCCACCATGGTTGGGAGGTGGAGGATGAATACATCGGCGACGATTATGCCTAGGACGCCTCGGAGTATTCGCCGGCTCCGAGTCACGAGATGGAGTCGAGAGTAAAGGACAACAGCGAATCCTGTGACCGTTCCAACCCAGCCGAGCATGGTGAAAGTGAGTGAAAAGACTTGGTTGCAGCCAGGCACAAGATAGGTGCAGATGCGGCCAATCTGCTGGATGGTGACGGACCAAGTGCAGAAAAGCAGAGACCAGAAGTATAGTCCGCTGTATTTTTTGAACGTCGCATAGATTTGAAATGTAAGCTCCAACGTCATCCACATGGGAACTGCGCTGAAGGCCGCAATGAGGCAGTAGACCGTGGGGTTCCACGCAAGCGGTATGGGTGAGGTGTATCCGAAATTATAGTACTTGAGGGGAACGTAGTGTAATTCAGTTAAGTTAGACATGATGATCGAGAAGCATTGAAGAGTAAAGTGATGTCCTGGACACCTCTGGAGTGATAGGATGAGGCTCAACAAAGACAAGCTTTCCAAGGCGCAGAGTGAGTAGTATAAATCCGTCAAAGTGGGGAGGAAGACAGCACAACCAGTACATCACACATCGCCACCACATCCCTGGGTTGGATTGCAAAGTCTGGAGAAGTTCGGAATTTCTTTGTACCGTATTTCTTGCTTAGGTAAATTCAACCGGCAACAGGGAGTTGTTGATTCGTCGCGCGGTATGATTCCTGGCGAACACCGCTTTGATGGTAAAATTTTTGGGGTCAGAAGCAGGCCGATTGGGATGTCCAACAGGATCCTAGCGGGAAGTGTCCTCTCGGAAGTCAAAGGAAGTGAATTTCCATGGACCAGGTAGCGCTGCATGATGACAAAGCCCCTGCTGCGAGGGACGTGAACACAGATGATTGGGCGATCCCGCAAGCCAAGCGCGGAAAAAACGGTTTGGAGTCCATTACTTAGTTGACTCGAAAGTTCCCCTCCGAATTTGTTGAATGAAGCCTACGTTATCGGCAATTGAACTTCAGCTGTCTAATGTGCCGTCTCCCTACAATTTTCCCTCAGCCTGAGAAGCACGATTTGCGTCTAGCGCGTAGCCCTGCGACCTCGGGTTTCCAATCATCAGCAGACATGTCCAATACATCTTCAGTTCCACCTATATCGATTTGTGTCCTGTGACCTTGATCAGGTTCGAAGCCAGCCTCATGCCCCAACTCAAGTTTGCGGTCTTCGTACAGAAGACGATACTCGTGAGGTTGTTAACATCTCCATGACACTATTCTAAGCCCGATCTCGATGCTTTGCCAATCCTGCGCCGACTTCCTCCCTAGAACATTGGTAGAAGAATGCTCATTCGATCACCAAATTGAGGTACTTTTCAGTTGCTTCAGTACAACATGCCACCTATGCAGGTTTCTTCAAGATAGGTTCTTGCCGATAGAATCAGAGGAATTGTCCAGAGATGCCACTCCTTCTGTCAAGCTCCTCTGGATGCGAAATGGCACCAGCTATAAGATCGCTCAGGCTAGAGGTCAGCGGCCATGGCATCCGCCCGTGGATCTTCGTCTTATCACAGCCGAGCGTGCGTGATGCCACTGGCAGAAATCGTCCTTCTTACTGACTTTTGGCAGGACCCAGATCATCCACAAGTAATGACCCTTTTACGACGAAACGCTTTGGAGGGAATGTAGATCAGGGAATCAACTGGCTCACCCAATGTCTGGCTGAGCACCCCGCTTGCGTCCCCAAACCCGACATCAAAGAGTCCCCCAGACGACTAATATTCGTTGGAAGCGGCGATGTCGACGCAGTTCCACGACTAGTGGAAACGACGACATGCCACAAAGATCTCCGTTACATGACTCTGAGCCACTGTTGGGGTGAGCGGCCCATATTCACGCTTACGACAGATAATTACGCAACCATGCTTCAACGAATCCCACACTCACACCTTCAACAAGTCTTTCGAGATGCAATTTCTGTAACCCAAAGGGCAGGGATAGACTACTTGTGGATTGACTCGCTGTGCATCATACAAGACTCGGTGGAAGACTGGAAACATGAGGCTATGAATATGGGCATGGTCTATTCTGGTGCGGTTTGCAATATAGCAGCTACTGGGTTTCCGGACGGGTCGAACGGCCTTTTTATCGAAGGGGACGCAGCGCTGAGCGAGCCCATTGAGGTCCAACTGAATGCTGATGTTACTGCCTATGACGGCGAGTGCTTTCGCAAAGGCGATTATCACCTTGTAGACTTTTTGTCATGGTTCAATGGTGTCGACAATGCCCCACTGAACAAACGAGGATGGGTGGTACAGGAGAGGTTCTTGTCACCACGTATTATGCACTTCGGCGCCAAACAATTATACTGGGAATGCCGAACTCTAGAAGCGTCCGAAGCATTCCCCCAAGGACTTCCGTGGGAAATATCTACCAGCAAGGTCAAGAAGTCAGTACACATGGACCCTCGGCGTCCAAAGAGTGTCGGAAGTGTCGATCGATGGGATTTCGACAGATGGGCGAACGCCGTCACTGCATACAGTCGGAGCAAACTGACCTTCGACAGTGATAAGATGATTGCCATAGCTGGCCTGGCAAAGTCGCTGCAGCATCCTTTTCTAGGTTCCTACCTTGGAGGTATGTGGAGTAACTTTATCTTGTCCCACTTGACGTGGTCAACCGTGTCCTTCGAACTCCGGCCTCGGCCAGACACGTATCGCTGTCCGTCTTGGTCCTGGGCTAGCGTCGATACTGGGGTTAATATGCCTCTCGTGCCTGCAGGGCAAAATCTCCGACGCACCTTTATCGCCTCAGTCTGCGAGACTCAGACCACTCCCTTGGACTTGGACTACTTTGGGACACTTCGTGGCGGTTGGATCCGCATCTTGTGCCCATTGCTATGCATTAGACTGGTAGAGCTCGAGAAGCCTGCTATTCTAACAATCCCGTCGGCGGACGCCATACCCATCACGTTTTCCACAATCTCGATTCAGATGGACGTTCAAGATGATCATTCTGATGAGTACGCAAAAGCGATCACTATGCCAATGGCTGTAAAAGTCGTCAACTTCGCGGACGACCCAACAACTCGTCATCCGGAGGATATTTGTGATTATCTCATACCCATCGAGAAACGCGAGGGCGATATGAGTGCTGCTACTGGAGTCCGCTTAAAAGGGCTTGTGCTTCGGGCTACAACACAACACAGAGGCGAGTTCCAGAGAATTGGAATGTTTGATTCCGACTCTCCAGTTGTCATTGAGCTTTTGCAAAAGTCCTCGCAAAACTTGCCTGCCGGGCTTTACGAAAAGAGGGCGGATGACGGGAGATACCAGATCTCTGTTATATGACTTGGGCGTTGACATAAAATCCAGATTTGTGAACTTGATCCGGGTCATGATGAGAAGGGATGACTTGTCATATCAATTATTCGCTAGCGGATGGGAACTTCGATAGACCATGATTGAGTTGACCGGGTCGTTCTGGAACCCCATAGGTTGATATGTATCATTACAATAGCCACTCATAAGCTTTGATACAAGAAAGGTTCCGAACACCTACCAAAATCTCCTTTTACGTCCAGTGGCTGTAGCGTCTCAATCTCTTTAACAAGATTGTCCGAAGGCCAGGTTTGTGATGTGAATCATTGTCACAATGCTCTGCGGGTTCGGCAGCTTTCAAGTCTCGCCATACTACCTACGACCGGAGTCCCCGCCATTTACAAGACACACCTTACTGAGTTCTTCGCGAGGTGGTCTGGTAGACTTGTTTGCAAAAGCTACAAAAAGTGCGCTGAGATACCATTGAAAAGTTCATGCTCTAGCACGTGCCCGACGTAGCGTTTTCGCGTTTCACTTAACGCGTGTATGAAGTGATTACGTCACCGAATCAGAGCCTTTCTACGATAAGGCTCTGCACAACGCCCAGCGGCAAATTGCTTTCGCAGGCACAAGTACCACAGCATGGCGGAAGTACAGGCTGCCACGGTCTCGAATCAGACCGTTCATAGGAAGAGGAAAAGGAAAACGCTTGGCGCAGGTGATGATGAGCCAACGACAGATACAGCTGCAGACTCGTCATCATCCACTTCTACAATCCCGACAAAGACCCACGATGGAGGCAAGCAGCCACGCAGAACGAAAGGCGCTGGCGCAAAACCTTCTATGCTGCGTCGCAAATCTTCCACACACTTTGTCGAAACAACGATCCCATGGCCAGACCACTTCAAGCAACTTTCACAGCTGCATCGAGCGTTGAACCTAGTCTACACCTTCTGCTCTACCCGCAAGCATTTCGCAACCACTTTCGATACCATCAAATCAGCGGTTGAGGGCAATATCAAACGTCCTCTATTGGTTGAAGAGGTCGCCCAAGTCAAAGCCCTCATACCACGAGCGATCACATTCGCCTACGTCGATGAGGACATGCTCACGGTTACAATGATGGGCGAGGAGGATGGCATAAAGGGTGGCAGACCAGATCCTTTCAGATCATTTGCAGAAGACGAAAGTGGGCAGAAAGAGGCAGACCAAGGAGTACAAAAAGAGCTGCTGCTTTTCGAATTCGTTGATGGTGACCTAAGGCGGCAAGTCAAAGACCCAAAGACAGGACTACCGGTCAATACAACACAAAGGCTCCGAAGCGAGAAGCTCAAAATTCCTGTGTTCAGTCAGAAGCAGATGCTCAAGCTTATGGAGAAGCGTAATACAAAGTTCACGTCCGCAATCAATGCATTTCTGAACGACTGTGCGGAGAAGGACGTTGATCCTACAGAAAAAATACTTTTGGAAAGGGAGATTTTCATTCCCAAGCCTTCAGAACCTCTACCCACGAGTCCGATGCCAGCAGCAAGCGCCCCACCTAAAAAGATTCCCAAGGAGCGCGACTCGATATCTGACATTGTGAAGCAGATCACGGAGCTGCAATGGTACACAAATCAAATCGTGCCAGACGGACATCGAGTCTTTGACCCGCAACCTCCGATCTATGGAGAATTGACCTTCGCCTTGTCACAGAATCTAATGAATGCACTATATAACAGTCGAGGCATCACACAACTGTATGCGCATCAAGCAGAAGCTATCAACAACTTACATGACGGACATAGTGTGATCGTTTCGACGTCGACGAGTTCAGGCAAATCCTTGATCTACCAGATCCCAATGTTGTATCAGTTAGAGCAAGATCCAGACAGTCGAGGCATGTATATTTTCCCCACTAAAGCTCTTGCCCAAGATCAGCGCCGCAGTATGAAGGAGATGTTGAAGTACATGGCCGGCTTGGAGAACGTGCTTGTGGAGACGTTTGATGGTGACACTCCGATGAAGGACAGGAACATGATTCGGGATGAAGGGCGCGTCATTTTCACAAATCCGGATATGCTACATATCACAATATTGCCGCAGGAGAATGGTTGGCGAACCTTTTTGAAGAACCTGAAGTTCGTCGTGGTCGACGAACTGCATGTGTACAATGGACTTTTTGGTGCTCATGTTGCGTTCATCATGCGCCGTCTGCGACGGATATGTGCCGCGGTGGGCAACCGGAAGGTAAAGTTTATCTCTTGTTCTGCTACTGTGGCAAATCCGGAAGAGCACATGAAGACCATCTTCGGTGTGGACAAGGTCCGTCTTACAGACTTTGATGGCTCGCCGTCCGGTCGGAAAGAGTTCGTCTGCTGGAATACGCCGTTTAAAGATCCAGGTGACCCTACCTCCGGTCGTGGCGACACTTTTGCCGAGACAGCCCGTTTATTCTGCCAGCTCATTATTCGCGGGGTCCGAGTCATTTGCTTTTGTCGAGTTCGGAAAGAGTTGGAAGTCTTACTCGGCGCCGTTAGGACTGAGTTCAGCAACATCGAAAGACCGGAATGCGACGCCTTAGTAATGGGGTACCGAGGTGGATACAACGCACAAGATCGCCGGAGAATAGAGTCGGAGATGTTTGGCGGAAAGCTAATGGGTATTATCGCAACTACTGCGCTCGAACTTGGTGTCGATATTGGGTCCTTGGATGCAGTCATATCAATGGGCTTCCCATACACAATAGCGAACCTGCGTCAGCAAAGTGGTCGAGCTGGAAGAAGGAACAAGGACTCACTTTCCGTGCTGGTAGGAGACTGCTTTGCAACCGATCAGTACTACATGCAGAATCCCAACGAGATCTTCACAAAGCCAAATTGCGAGCTTCAGGTCGATTTGACAAATGAACTTGTCGTTGAAGGCCACATTCAGTGCGCGGCGTACGAGATGCCCATACAGCCAGAAGAGGACGTCAAGTTCCTGGGAAAGCAACTACCAGAAATTGCTGCTACAAGGCTCATCTATGATCCGCTTGGCTTCTACCACTGTAATGAGCGCTTTCGCCCATTGCCGTCAAAATGTGTTAGCATCCGTGACACAGAAGATGGACACTTTGCGGTAGTCGATATAACGCATGGCCGGAATGTGGTTCTTGAGGAAGTCGAGCCGTCGCGGGCATTCTTCACAATCTATGAAGGCGGTATCTTCCTCCACCAAGGTCGAACTTACCTGGTCAAGGAATTCGATCCCGATCGAAGGATTGCCAAAGTTATGCTTGTCAAGGTTGAGTGGACCACGCAACAGCGCGACTTCACTGATATCGACCCCATCGAGACAGAGATGGTCCGCCGAATCTCCAAGGAGACATATTCGCGAGCATACTTTGGCAGGATCAAGGTTCACCAGGTCGTCTTCGGGTTCTTCAAACTAGACCAGAAACAGCGGGTACTGGATGCGGTGGCCGTAGACAACCCCCCTGTGGATATATTCTCGAAAGGGATGTGGATCGACATACCAAAGTTCGCATTGGAGATCTTGACAGAGAAACGGTTGAATTTGGCAGCCGCGATCCATGCGGCTGAACATGCGCTGATAAGTCAGATGCCGCAGTACGTCATAAGTATGCCTGGCGACGTGAGGACAGAGTGTAAGAACGCACTGAAAGAATTCGCGAAGAAAGAGACGAAGCGGAAGAGACCGGCACGATTGACTTTCTACGATGCGAAGGGCGGAGCGGGTGGATCCGGAATTGCAGCGAAAGCATTCGAGTTCGTGGACTTGCTCATTCAGAGGGCCGTGGAGAGAGTTTTGGCGTGCCACTGTGATGGTGGATGTACAGAGTGTATTTGTGACGAGAGATGCAAGGAGAAAAATGTGGTTATGAGCAAAGCGGGTGCTGAAGTGATATTGAAGAGTCTGATTGGGATGGAAATTGATGTTGATGCACTGCCAATGGGAGAAGAGGAGGCGGTACCGGCAGGTATTGAGACAGTGGTCCTTGCGACTGAAGTGATGGGAAAGAATGGGAGGAGGGTTTTGGATAAGGAGTATGAGTATATGGACGGAAAGGTCGTCAAAATTGTGAAAGACGATGACGACATGATCGTGATCAAGGATGAGCCATAGAGCTGAAACGTTGGGGGGAATGAACGCGATGAATGCGGTTCCACGGCTGATCGATCTCAAGTTTTGAGCAATAAGCTACGAATCAGTTATGCCTACAAGTTTCTCTCCCGCAGCCCTTCGAATGAACTCCGCTGTCCGCTCTGGCATACTCAAAAACGGGCTATGGCTAGATTCGACCTCCTCGACTCTGATCTGTGCGCCACCATCTAGCGCCCCTTGTATCATGATCCGTTGCCGCGGCGGGGGGATCATTTTGTCAAGAGTGCACACCAAATACGAAGTGGGAATGTCATCCCATGCTGAATATAGGCCCTTTGAACCAAGTACCTTGAAAGACCACGGGCGGAGAAGAGATGCCCAATGCGAGGCTTCTGCGGATGGCAGGTCGTGGTAGAGCAGTGGTTCTGGACCAGGTGGACCGAATGAAAGAAGGTCACCGTCGTAGACCTGCCAGGATGGGATATCTCCGTCTTGGCGGACGACGTTGATATTTGAGCCTACTGGGACCATGAAGGAGCACATCATGGCAATAGCGACGACGCTTGTTGGGAAACCAGCCGCGGCGCGACATTTCGTGCTCAATCCAGAAAGAGCACTGGCACCAGGGATACCACCGTAGGAGTGGGTGACGAGGACGACATTTTGGCCTCTGTCGAGCTCGGCAAGAACAGCTTTGTGAATGGCTTCCACGTCTGGTTCGAAGGAAGCTAGAGCGGCTTTGGACCCAGTTGAGGGGAGCGCGGCGCCGATGCAGTGATATCCAAAGGTGGTCAGGTGAGATATGACGGGCGAGAAGTGGGCTGGTGAGTGCCAAGCTCCGGGGACGAAAATGAGTGATGGACGAGGCATGGTAGATCTAATACTGTGCCGTAGTTGGAGTCGACTATGTAGGTCTCGAAACTAAACAGGATTTTCATTGTCTTATAGGTAACAAAGCTTAGGAATGAGGGAGACGTGACCTGTGGCAAGGTGTGGCCAGAACACTCGAACGCTTTGCAAGGATCATGGCATTTCCCTTCGTTGTCCCCAGCGCCGATCGTCTATGAATAACTGTAGGCAGAGAATGGGTATTTCTTGCATACATTGCTGACGAGCTGCTGAATAAGTCGAATGCGAGTTTCAGGGTTGAGATAAAAACGGTCGTATGGGAGTAAAGTAGGGAGAAACGCCGAGCTTAGTCTTCGAAGTTTAATGTGAGTGCTTTACTGCATTAGGCATGGGTAGCAATCCCGTAACCGCACGGGTTACAGTAATCACAAAAGTATTGGGAAGCTGCGCAGAATGAATGCTACCAGGTCAACTTTAGATGGGGGTTTTATCTCGATGTGGCTCGCAGTTGCCTCGATGTGTCGGCAGGAAATAACTTGGCTACCTTTGAATCACCCTACGGCTTCTTTGATGACTCTATCGTTGGGGACGCTTGGTTTTCAACCACCGGAGTATCAATTCTTGTATCGAATTGTTCTGCTTTGTAGGCCACTCAGCTCTTATCTGTCCTCTGTCATCTGCGAAGCTGGGTGGGGTTCAGATTCTCGCTTGCTAATCATTCAATAACAAGCTTGGACTCGGCCTGTAGTACTTCCGCTAGCCTGAGAGACGGGGAAGATAGAAGAACGGTCCGTAGGAGCATGAAGGGGCTCAAAATCAAATTTCTGAAAGCTCTCCTTCATAGTCTAGTTTCTATTCCTGCATGCATGATTGAAGGCGCCTCAAACAGTTCAAAGCATATTGCTGACCTAAGCCAAACGATGATGCTGATTGCCAAGCCTTCACAGCAGTCAGTAGGCTGCGAAACGGCTAGGGTCAACCCTGGCCGTTAGGTCCGGGAACCCGCCAAGAATGGGTAGGGTTAGGGTCGGCCTTTGAGAGCTCTGACCCGCCCCGAATTTATAGGGTTGGCCCGAACCCTAGAGGGTTCGGGTCAGACCCTACAAATCTTAGCGGACTAGGACCCTAAATGAAGGTAATGAGCTGTACTGGTGCAGGGCCCGCAGATCTCAGACTCCCTAAGCTACCACTGTAAGGCCCACTGTAAGGCCCAGCCAGAACACGACAATCAGGAGCAGGTTCGGCTCCAGTTAGAATGGATGATTAGGTGAGGCGGGACGATCGATAGTTCCCAGCGGTGGTACGAGGACTCGGGATGGTGGAGCTAGTGGAGCTGATGGAGCTGGTGGAGCCGGATTGGTGCGGTGTATCAGCGATGTCTGTCAGTTCCTTTGACACCAAAGTACAATGATTAGTACAATTCCTTGCGTTTCGAGTCTTCGTTCTTACCTGTTCGGGTTAGTGTGTATAGTCTTAGCACCGATATATTCCGTAGGGTTCTAGGGCTCGACCCTGCCTAGACCCTACGGGTCAGGGTTTGCCAAGCACCCTAACCCTACTTTGCCCGACCCTGCCCGACCCTTTTCGCAGCCTAGCAATCAGGCGCCCAGTTAGCGGCTTTGTGCTCTCTTCGTGTAAGGATGAAAGTAGACTCTCCCGCCCTGCTCCCCATATGTTTCCTGAGCCGTCCACAAGTTCCTCGCTCAGGTGTACTTTCATTATGTCGGCGAATTTTCAGATCATAGAACACACCATTCCTTGTCAGCATATTCGTGAGTACCCCAATGGAACGAAGTCGCGGCAGGAGGCAGTCCTTCGGCTGGCCATTAAGCAATATGTGCCACTGAGAAGGTCCGAGCCGCGGGAAGATGCTGTGACGATCATAGCTGGACATGCCAATGGATTTCCAAAGGTACCAGAAGAACTTCCCAGTCTCTCTAGGGTGATCGCTCACCCGTAAGCTCTAGGAACTCTACGAACCTCTTTGGGATGACCTTCTCAAGGCATCCGAAGCACATGGCTTTGAGATTCGCGGGATCTGGGCAGCGGACATGTCCAACCAAGGAGCTAGCGGAGTACTGAATGAGTCAATACAGGGTGATGACCGTAAGTCGCTGAGACATTTACCTCACGGCGGTTGACATGCCAACCATGGTATTTGTGGGACAGCGAACTGGTTTGATCATTCAAGAGATTTGCTATTGATGGTCAACCATTTCCGAGACGAAATGCCTCGACCGATTGTCGGAATTGCCCACAGCATGGGTTGTGCACAACTGTGAGGACTACTGTTCTTAGGCCTACGACGCGTATTGACTGAGATCAGTGTTTATCTGTCGTTGATCCATCCGCGACTACTTTCGACTCTAGTCTTGATGGAACCAATCATTCGGCCTGACCATCCTCCGGGACCCAACGCAGCCATGATGTCAACATATCGTCAGGACCTTTGGCTTTCTCGTGAAGCAGCAGGAACTGCATTCCGGAAGAACAAGTTTTTCCAGACCTGGGACTCCCGGGTGCTTGACAAGTACATTGAATTTGGACTGCGGCAAGTGCCAACAGCTTTGTACCCCGACCGGGTAAAAGGTGCAGCTGCCTCCGCGGATGCTGTTACCCTGACAACCAGCAAGCACCAGGAAGCATGGAGTTACGTTCGGCCTAACTTTGGTCACCAGGATGATGGCATTGATCGCCTGCTCTCTCCAGATCTCGATCCGAAAGGTCATGGCCAATTTCATTTCACCCGTCCTGAAATGAGCTTCACGTACACGAGTCTGCCCTATCTCAGGCCCAGTGTACTCTACATTCGGGGCTCTACGAGTAACCTGACAAGCGCTGAGTTGGAAACTGAAAGACTGAGGCTCACAGGCACAGGACTTGGCGGAAGTGGTGGTGTGCGGACTGGAAAAGTGAAAAAGGTGGTTATTGATGGCTTCGGACATCTAGTGCCCTGTGAGAAAGTCGGTGTGTGCGCTGAGCATATAGCTAACTGGCTCGGAGAGTGGTTCAAGCAGTATCGAGCGGATGAGGAATTCTACCGCAACCACGACAGCAAGAAGTCCTCACAGAACATGCTCATGACGTCCAACGAGTGGAAAAAGAGAGTGCGACAGCCAACCTCAATTATACGCCCTGCCAAGGGCAAGCTGTGAACTGCAGCGGCTGAGATAATGAGGTTCTCGCATTGAGACTAGTGGCACAGTAGCACAAAGCCACTGTCGGTCTTGGATGAGACGAATGAAGCTTTTGGCCCGAGGGTAGAGCCGGGGTCACTCCATTCACTAACGGAAGAAGAATTACTCCACAATTAGTCGGCGCGCTACATGCACTTGCAAGGTCAGCGTACTATTGAATGTCCACGGCTCTTGACATAGCAATAGCGGCCAGAACTGATATCATCTGAAACTCTCACCTGAACTGTTCATCAGCCTCACATCATTTATCAACTTTACCAACCACAATTCCTATTCAGCTATATGCTACTCTGCTACAATCACACGAGCGTATTCAAGCAACATTTTATGGACATCATCATTCAACCACTACAGGAATCACTCGCCGTAGCATCATTGGACCTGTGAAAAACTGACAGCAAAAGGAAAGAACAGTATAAACAACGAGAAACCAGCCACTCAGTAACCGCTCGCACAACCGTCTGCGATACCGGATGGTAGTCTTACTACTTGGTTGCAATGCGAAGGCTCCTTTGCTCTCTTCGCGTGTTCGATGCAGCTGCTTTGACCGAGCTGCGGTTCGTCCTATACTCGGATTTTTTACTTCTTGGCTTCGTCGGACTTTACATACCATTCTTCTATCCTCAAGTTTATAGTCCTCAAGGAGGTTTCGTGCGCGAGGTTAGGACGTGATTGTGGCCGACGCGTCACAGACATACCTCAATGTTGCGGACCAGTAAAGGAATTACGGGAACTTGGCGATATGCACCTCCGTAAAGAGGGTTTCCAACTCATGACTCCCGGGTTTCGACGCTAATCTACTGTGAAGAAACGCATGAGCACTCGGAGGAGTGGTGCTTGAGCTTTGTGAATGACACATTCTTCCACGTCGGCAGCGGGACTTTTGGAAATTGCTTTTCGGGCGCCTTTTTCGTAGGCTAGTAACCAAGAACGAGCTAATTTAGGAGACAGAGGCGGATGACAAGGGCGGCGGAGGAGGTGTAGTAAGGTGTATATGCCAGATCAGTCATTACGTATCTCGATTTATTCTTGCTAGATGTGCTGATTTTGCACACTCTTTCATCGAGAAAGCCAATCAATGAAATGCCCACACCGGCCGGATTTTAGCCCGTGCTAGGGGCGATCTTCGTGAGAGTCAATATGCTCCCTAGTTAAAGATCTGCGGCCCCAAAATGTTTTTTTCCTTGACTGGCCCGCCGTGTACAACACTGCAGATGGGTGATGTGCTATGGGTATTGTGCAAAGGGTCTCTCCCGAACCGCGCCTCGCTTGTGCCCGTTCCCACATTCAATTCGCCAGCGCACTTCCAGCAGGCATTGCCTTGTAACTTGTCATCCGAATTCAACATATCACATGTCTACCATGAATACGTCGAACGCGCCTCCAGAACCGCTCACCATCTCGGGCAAAAGATACAGACCGATTCGAGAGGGCCTAGCCTCTATCCTTGCGCCGTACAGAGATAGCCCCAACTCCACTAAATCCAAAATCCTAAAGAAGCCAAAGAACAACGACGAAGGCGACCAAGCGGTCTTCTACAATCCTATCCAACAGTTCAACCGAGACCTGAGTGTTTTGGCTATACTGGTCTATGGCGAAGGGGCATTGATAACCAAACAAGAGCGGTTCAGGCACAAGACTGAGGCATTGAGGAAGAAGAAGGACAAGGCATGGAAGAGGAAGACTGAGGTAGTCGCAGGAAGTGAGGCGCGGGCACAGACAGAATCCAAGGATGCGCAGGAACAAGGTGATGGTTTGAGGAAGCACAAACGAGAGGATAATGTCTCACAGCTCCCAGAACCGGAGGCAGACGAGGCAAACCCAAAACGACATAAGGTAGACGAATTCGATATGGATGACGAAGAGTTGGAGGTTCTGGAACTTGGGGGAGACGACAGTGCAGCTCTACTCAATACCGCTGAGGAATTAAATATCACAAACCAAACAGAGCTTTCATCAGGGAAGTCAGGTTCAGCTCCGAATGGGATCTGTGATCCTGCCCCAGCAAATGTTTCCACGCAAGATCCAAAGTACCCCAAAAGAAACGGCACACCTTTCACGATTCTTGACGCTCTATCAGCTACCGGCTTGCGAGCTCTCCGGTATGCAAAGGAAATACCCTTCGCCACAAATATCATCGCCAATGATCTGTTACCAGAAGCCGTCAAATCGATAGAACTCAATATTGACCACAATGGCGTTGGCGAGATAGTTCATTCAAATGTCGACGACGCAAGAGCATACATGTACGGCAAAGTCGGCAATGAAAAGCAAGCTCCGTCAGGCAAATACATTCACAGATTCGACGTCATCGATCTGGATCCGTATGGGACAGCAGCGCCATTCTTCGATTCCGCCTTGCAAGCTCTACAAGACGGAGGACTGCTGTGTGTGACTTGCACTGATGCTGGAGTCTTCGCGTCGAACGGCTATCCGGAGAAAGCCTATGCCCTGTATGGGGGCATACCCTTAAAAGGTGCACACTCTCACGAAGGCGGTCTGCGATTGATCCTTCACGCCATCGCAACATCTGCTGCAAAATACGGCATCTCCATCGAGCCCTTACTTTCTCTATCAATTGATTTCTATGTGCGACTCTTCATCCGCATCCACAAGCAGCCGAAAGACGTTAAGCTCCTTGCCGGCACCACAATGCTAGTCTACAGCTGCGACCACGGCTGCGGGGCATGGACCACACAGCTACTGGCGAAGAATCAAATAAAAGAAGACAAGCGGGGCGACATGTTCTTCAAGCACAGTTTTGCACAGGCCCCGAACGCGACACCCAATTGCGAGCACTGCGGCTCAAAGACGCACCTGGGAGGCCCAATGTGGGCTGGACCACTGCACAATCCATACTTTGTCCAGCGCATCCTCGACAAGCTGCCTACAGTGGACAAGGAAGTCTACGGCACCACGGCCCGCTTACAGGGCATGCTTACCGTCGCGCTCGAGGAAGACCTCACTCTCCCTGCCAACAGTACTAAATCTCCTCCACTCCAATCAGCAACACCAGAAACTTCGCCAAAGCCTGCATCCATGGCCGAGAATTTGGTAATCCCCCGGCTCCCACCAGCCGCTATTGATCCCTCGCCTTTCTTCTTCATCCCCAATTACCTCGCCAAAGTCATCCACTGCACAACTCCCTCCGAAGACCAACTCCGCGGCGCAATTCGCCACCTCGGCTACCGTGTCACGCGCTCGCACTGCAAACCTGGCAGCTTCCGCACCACGGCGCCCTGGAGTGTAATTTGGGAGATCTTTCGTGAGTGGGTACGGACGCAGAAGCCGATCAAAGAGAGTATGATAAAGGAGGGTACGGCAGGATGGGCGATTTTGGGTGGGATGAGGACGAGTGTGAGGAAGAAGGCAAGGGACATAAAGGGGGAGGTGGTGGGGAAATTGGAGAAGGTTGAGGATTTGGGGGAGGTAAGCATAGTGCTAGAGAGTGCGCTGTTCAGGTTACAGAATATGCAGGACAATTCCACCCCCTCAAACAGCGAGGTGATGAAGGATGGCCAAGGCGAAGATGCTATTATGGATGGCGATGGTGTCGCAGAGGCTAATGGACGAGCAACTAGTCCATCGCCGCTGTCAACAAGCAAGCTCGATATCGTCTTCGATGAGCGATTGGGCAAGGAGAAAGATCGAGGCAAGCTAGTTAGATATCAGATTAACCCTCGAGCGAATTGGGGTCCAATGAATAGGGCTAGTAGAGTGGTTTAATAGGTACTCAAACACTATTAGAACATCTTCGTTTACGAATATCTCAGCTCCTGAGCTCTCCTAGTCTCTGCCGTGCTACGTACGTGCCCTTTGCCGCAGAGCATGCGCTTTGAAAAGTTGTGTCGGCGAGCGTAAGTACCGCAAATGTACACATATTTCACTATAAGTCGGGTTGGTTCGGGGGCACCCCTTTGCAACACTCGCACTGCCATAACCCCCCCCAAAAAGGCCACTACGGCGGTGCATCTCATGTGGGTGTCTCATAGGCGTGCATCCCACGGGTGTGTATCTCAAAAGGATACACTTTATAGGCGTGCATCTCATGGGCGTGCACCTCATAGGCGTGTACTTCATGGGCGTGTACCTCACAGGCGTGCATCCCATAGGCGTGTACCTCATAAGGCGTGTATCTCATGGCTTGTACCTCATTGGTGTGCACCTCATAGGCGTGTGCCTCATGGGCGTGTGCCTCATGGGCGTGCATCTCATGGGCGTGTACCTCATGCGTGTCTCATAGGCGTGACGTCATGGGCGTGCGCTTCATAGGCGTGCACCTCATGGGGCATGCATCTCATGGGCGTGTACCTCATGGGAGTGTACCTCATGGGCGTGCACCTCATAGGCGTGTGCCTCGTGGGCGTGCATCTTGCGTGTGTCTCATAGGCATGACGTCACACGTGTGTTTCATAGGTGTGCACCTCACGGGGCATGCATCTCATAGGTGTGTACCTCATGGGCGTGTACCTCATGGGCGTGTACCTCATGGGCGTATACCTCATAGGCGTGCATCTCATGGCGTGCATCTCACGGGCGTCCACCTCATAGGCGTTGTACTTCATGGGTGTGCATCTCATGGGTGTGTACCTCATGAGCGTGCATCTCATGGGCGTGTCTCATAGGTGTGACCTTACGGGAGTGCATCTCATAGGCGTGCACCTCATGGGCATCCATCTCATAGGCGCGTGTTTCATACTGCGTGTATCTCATGGGCGTGTATTTCAGGCATGTGTCTCATAGGCGTGTACCTCATTGGCGTGTACTTCACAGGCGTAGGCGTGCACCTCACGGGCATGCATCTCATGGGCGGGTGTCTCATGAGTGTACATCTCAGGGGCGTGTGTCTCATGGGCGTGTACCTCACGGGCCTGTACATTATGGGCATACACGTCATCGGTATGCATCTCATGGGCGTGCATCACAGGATGCAGCCTTTTTGCTTAGTCGTGGTCCTGGCCTGATGTCGCATTTCTCCATTTGGCGCTAAGTGGCACTTGGGCCTTATTGCCTCCAGTAGATGGGAAGGAAATAGCCGCTAAACATTGCAAGGGCCATTTCTAGTTGCTGCTCAGAATCAATCTTCTCAGTGGATTGCACCACAATCTTATACGTCTACGTGAAGATATGTTGGTGGGAACTCTTTGTGCATATCTTGTTTTCTGCATCTGACTGATTCTTTCATCCTATCAAGAAGGGAGTCTTTGATCCTTATTTACCTAAGGGTTCAAGAGTCTTCCTACCTGCTCTGATTTCACTGTGGGGTCTTGTTCGTTGCCGAGGACGAGTAAGATGCGAACACAAACACTACATGGCACTGGAGGCACTCAGGAGGTCTCACTGAATCCGACCATGTCTTTAAACCATCTGAACTGATTGAACGAATACCCGACCACTGCCCCGATCAAATCGTTCGGAGCTCGCACGCTTCACTCCTCGGGAACCAAACGAAATTGTTGGAAAGTATGCGGAGAGCATCTAGTAGAAAGAATTCGGGCCTCCTGCTGAGGAGCCTATATCGTACTGTTGCTCATCCGTCGCCTCACGATTTGCTTGCGCACGCAGTACCAATAGCACCTGAGCTGTCAACACTGCCTTTTTGCATTTGGTGCTGCCTATGCGCGTTCAAGACGCTGCTCGACGACGTTTGGGTGCCTTTCATATGCCACATCCGCTTGGGCGGGCTCTTAGTCGCTTCCTACTGGCTGGTAGTCTAAGATCTCAGTCGCGATCTGGCAATATCCGGCAATGGAATAACTGGGACACCCGAATTATCTCTTCTACTCCTTCTCCCACTTTACTCTGTGACAAGGTCATCCTGGCTTCGTACTTTGCACACCGTGAATCTGCAAGGCGGGTCTCATCACGTCAACCATGCTACGCAGTCATTCAAATTCTCTTTTGATCTGCATTTACTTCTGGTTTGTTTCCATACTAGCCTACCCTAACGATTGGGGGCCCTGCTCACGTTTTGAGACCTCAGAATATGCCACGTTAGACCAGCAACCAGCAACAACATTATTGGGCATGCCTGGCTATTTCTTGCGCAACGTTCCCAGACTGCATCGTCGGCTTCTCGATATAAACAGCGGCAAGTCCGCACCTTGAGATCAGACCCAACTTCTTGCTTCTAATCGAGCACTTCCTTTCATTACCACATCAGATCTAGTCAATCGTTCGTCGGATTTGCAGTACAGCAGCTAGCCCTAAGACTTGCCCTAAGCCCTCTGCTGTCATATCACAAAATCTACCATGTCATCTCCAAAAGATGCAATCCCTCACGGGACAAAGGCTGTGTGAGCACCCCCCGAAAACCCGGTTCTTGATCTGATCTACACTTTTGCTAACGCCTTTGGTGATTTTAGCGGCGAGAAAGGCCAATTGGATGATGCAGGCGTGGACCAGAAGGAGACGCGGTCCACAGAAAAGCCTGCCACTCAGTTGACCCGCTTTTTGAAAGAGCCGAAAAAGGAAGGACCTTTCACGAACTTGCGGGTGGATCAGCCTGATGGTGCTGAGGAGACAGCTTTCATTGGTTCTTGGACAGGGAAGTGATAGGAGGATGGTGTGGCAGAGATTACAGCCCCGGATGCAAACCTGGCTACCCTCGGTTCTCTCGAAGCTCAAAGATAAGCGATTAGAGCCGATTTACCCGCACCTCACATACATATGACGAGCGTCTCACGTCTGGTTACGATTATGTTCTTGAACTTTTGCTTTGACTCACAATGTTCTCGGGTGCTATTCATGAAGAGCATGGTTCAAACTCTACCGCGCAACAGCCTAATTCGGTGATAGCATGGATTCCCATGTATTCCACGAGAAAAGCCCGTGTCTAATTGAAGTGAAGCGGGCCAAAATGTCTGGTGCGGAGCACATGATTGGCACTAGCTCGAAGACCACAATTGGCCACCCCCAACATCACTTCATTAGATCCCGAGCTTCAGCAAACGTGTCGCTTCCACAATGCATTTGTAGCATGTCTTTGACGCTAAAAGGAGGTGCGAGAATGGCCTCCCATCCTGGAGCATATCGCATTATCACTACGCGCCCCCGATGACACTTCCCCCACGCATGACGGCAGTAGCCCGTGACGAGTTCTGGATGTGAGGCGAAGAGGGTTGAATGTTATGATATCGTTCCTTCAGGCTTGTCCTTGTTAGATCTATTCTCCAATTAAGTGACAGTTTGCAGATACCGTTGATGAGCTTCTCGCACTGAGTCATTTGGGACCAGCAATAGAAAACATATACCTTTGACAGCTACAACACTACCTCATCTCATATGCACGACCGAAATTATTTGCAGCTGTGTTATGAGTCTCTGCTGGGAACAAAGAACTGCAAATAGTCTTGGGGTTGTGCATGGGGCGCCTTTGTTAATGAGAATGCATCACACGCCAAACATGCCACTCAATCAAAACGTCTTCAGCTTTGCCAACCACCAATGATAGCGACGAGCGCCTTTTGTGGCGGAGCTTCTGGAAAGTGCTAGCAGCTACTCCCTGGTCATATCAGCATACTGGTATCATTTTACTCAGCTAGCATTGCTTTTGCTTGCTTTTGCTTGCTTTGCTTGCTTTGCTTGCTTTGCTTGCTTTGCTTGCTTTGCTTGCTTTGCTTGCTTTGCTTGCTTTGCTTTTCAGGGATTCTACACAAATGTTGAGTTCAAATTAGCTACCCACTGCGTCAGCTTTTGTGGGTCAAGGGCTAGCCAGCCCTCTTTTCCAGCTACAGCCAAAAAATTTCGACTGATTTCAAGCCTCATCGCCAACTCCCACAATCACTAACGCTCCAGGATCCCAATATGGACGCAGGCTGCGGTTTCCGGTATATCTTCCTAAACAAGTTGACTTACTTGGCTGCCGCTGTTTAGCAGCTACATGCCAGTGGCAACGGCATCGTCCTTATGCGGAGGACGAAGCGGGGCAAGCTGAAAAGCATCAAAAGCAGCGACAGCTATGGCAAAAAAAGAGCGATCCGATTGGTGGCGCTCTCGGAGCTCTTGCTGGGATTGGCATCATCATAGCCGGCGCTGTGTACTGCTGTTGTCGCAAAAGGCAGTAGGAAAAGGCACGTGCACAAGATAGAACGAGCGCCTCCGGCATTCCCGCACGTCAGCAAGCATTAAGAGGAGGCCTCAGAGTGAGAACTGGCATCACAATGCAAGAAAGGGAGATTTTAGCTAGAGCGGAGCGAGTCAAAAGGTCTTCTTGTATCACTAGAGCAAGGTAATGGTTGAGGAGATACGAAATCGGCTAGGTGGAGACGTCAGGAAGCCGGAACTTCTCCTGCAGCTGGAAAGTTCGAGAGTTGCGTGGAGGACCCCAGTTATGTTTGGTGTTGCGATGGACGAGGCCATGATGTAGGAGATCCAGTGGTTGACTTGTGGGAACGAGCGGAGGCTTGGCTGATCCTCCAGCTGGGGACAAGGAACGCAGCAAAGAGGATGCTGCAGTAGATATATGAGTTGAGGCTTCATGGAGGCGCAGATGAGCTACTGGATCATACAGCGTACTGTACAAAATGAAGGAGCACAGGCCCTGACAAGACGGGGACATATGACCAGGTACACTCCCGCCCGCACTTATTCAACGCGATCGTTGTGTAATCGTGTCTACAGCCCCATTGGTGAACAATACGTGTATACCCCCAGACTTAAACCACGCAATGGTTTATCAACCATCACAATCTCTTCATGTGCTAAGTTTACCATGCAAGACTCGTCTCCAAGTATATCCTTTGTCCTTTAGAAGGCTTCCCGCGGTCGGCAATACTTACCTAGCAGTCCTCGTTCAGCGCAAATTGCAGCTCCCTGCAAGCAACTTCAAGACAAATGTCTCCCCATCTTGTATGCAAAAGATGATACTGGTATATCCTCTCGGCGCGAACGGCGACGCTGTGTAGGATATCTTGGGAGCACCAAATTCTTGGACGGTGGTCCTCCGCGGCGGCGAGTTTCACTGTTGCTTAGGGCAAGGTACCGTCGCAGGTCGCATGAGAATGTGAGGATGGAAGTGACTCAAGCAGATAGGTACGGATCCCGATCAAATTTCGAATGGTATTGGGAGCAGATTGTGAATGTTTGCATCGAGATCCTTTCAGAAGCCCAGTTCGCTGGTTGGATGCGCATGATCGAAGACTGTTGTTACGTGAGCAAGGTCCATCTGATTCTTAGTAAGATCAGGCACAAAATGAAACCCTGGGCAGGGCAATTTGATGTGTGCGATAAAGCAGACAACTGCGCAAGTGCGATTCGATTGAAAACCACCCGGAGGCGGTATGAACACATTTCACTGGCACGGATGGACCGTATGGGGAAGACACCTACCTAACTTGTCTCCTAGTGCTCCAAATCGAAGATCGCGCTTGAACTCGCTTCTCCGAACTCGTGTGACCAGGCGACTTGGATGCCAGGAAGTTTGTTGGAAAATTCAGCGTATGGTCACGAGATCTGCAATGGGGGGAAGTATGCCTAAAAATAAGTATTGTTTGTTGCCCCTGGGCCGATCCCTCCAAAAATCCCGCGCTCCCGTATTTCCCCAACTTAATCAGAAAGCCGACACGCTGAGTGAGGGTTATTCATCGTCAATAACCCGGTTTGCCGTGTTGTTCCGCTATCCCACTGCCAACTTGGTGTGTGCAAGCAGAAGGTAGATGTTTCTATTGATAGTGACTGCAAGGTTGTCCTCTAAGACGCAATGAATCCCCCCCCGCACTGACGAAAGTACATGCATCGCGAAATATATATGTGTGAAGTCTGTGGGGCTGTAGCTGTTGCTTTCAAACACTAGATACAATTCTCACCATATTCTAACGATCATCAAGGACTACTTCCGTCTGCTTCTTGTTACAGCGATACAATAGTCAACACTAGGCGAACCTCCAAATCGACACATCAGTTGTGATCACACCGTGAACAACTTACTCACCACCGCCATGCACGACACATACACCCACACCGAAAACTGCACACAGTCTTTCAAGGACCACCTGCGCACCCACATCGCCTCGCGAAAACAGAGCCTCGGCTCCGGCAACACCTTCATGAACCGCACGCCCTCCATCCCCGTAACTTCCAACATGTCCTCCGCAGAAACGCTCAAGCCGATCGAAGCGCCCACCTGCGTCTGCGGCTTGCCGGTGAAGGACGAGTCCGAGCGTCTGTGGAGTGGCGAGGTGGAGAAAGTGGTCGGCGAGACCAGGCCTGCCGATGGGCCGTTCTGCGAATGCAAGAACAGAGTCACGGTGATCGACAAGGGGCCGGCGCCAGAGGAGAAGAGCAGTTTCAAGACCAAGGCACTTAATTTTCTGTGCAGTGCGTGTACGGGGTATGTAGCGAAGCCGCGTGCTGGGGGTTTTTATCCTGATCAGCAATGAGTTGACGGACAATATTGGAAGTCGAGGATTTTTGGTGAGATGTGGGGCAAATGGAAGGTGTGCTAGGATCTTGCAGACAGGGAGCAGAGAGTGTACTGGTGACATACCGAACGATTTTAGTGGTTGCTTAGTTATACGACGGAATGCAAAACCGCCAGGCTTCAAGCTGTCAAGGTCCAAGCGGCTGGTTAACTTCCAAAACAATGGCATGCACGTGGTTTGCTCTCAGTGATGAAGGTTTGCTTGCTCTTCCGTCAATCTTCGGGGTGCTGAGCCAAGAGCCACGTGAGGGTTCCTTGAAAATGAGTCGTATCATTTGGTCTCAAGCTCGGGTCTAGTGAGCTGTCACGCCACCAACTATCATTGTCCATGTTCAGGTCGGCTTGCTTCAGCCAGTCTCTCCAAGCAGCATTATTGGGGCTGAAGTTGGCTCCAAGTACCCATTTCGTGCTTTTGGTCTTCCTGATCACCGCTGCTAGGGCACCAGTGTAATTCTCCTTTTTCTCGACTCCTCGATCATTGATCTTGAAGTCGGAGAAGTCCCATGTCCAACTTGACGGACACACAGTCGTGCTCCAGTACGCAGCATTTAGGACTGCGTATGACACGCCAAGCGCAACCTGGAGCGGCCAAGAGCAATTTCCAAACAAGATGACGGCGCCCATCATGACGAGGCCGCCGGCGAGTCCGCCTGTTGCCCTGCCTGCTGTAGAAGACATACGATAATCGCACTCTTCTGGGGCAAAGTACAGCTTTCGAGCGACGACCTCATTGCAGTGTACAACGATGAAAGAGCCCTTGCGCGTGCGGATGACCACGTCGCCCTTCGGAACGGTATCACGAGATGCTTTCCGAGTTGGCAACGTCGGCTTCCAGTGAGACGCAGCGCAGAGCAGTGTGGAGGTCAAGGACATCACAAAGACACCGGTGAAGCCAGGCCCGTCTCCCAGTGAGATGGCAAATAATAAGAGGGCGATTGTGAGAACGAAGCTCAATATGGTGATCACATTCAGTGGTCCAAAGCTCTTTCGCCGAACGTCGACCTCGGTCCTGTGCTTAGGAAGGTATTCTGAGTATATATCGACAGTGCGCACCGAATAATTCGGATCTTGAAGAGCTTTCTCGTGCAGAAGTGTTGCAAAGTAGTTCAGACCTTCGGACTTGTTGCCGCTCTCGACGCCGACTACTTTGACGTCTTCCTCTCGCGGCAGCTGCTTCATCCGCTGCTCACCAAGTAGACCCTGCGGAGCGGGCATCAAGCGAGGTAGATAGCATAGCCGCGTTGAAGTGATCAGGTGCGAGTTGAGCTTGATATTGCTTTCGCCAAGAATAGCCAGGATACTGACGGCGTCCAACCGCCAGTCGCTCCGGTTAGAGGAGAAGTGCAACATGGAACGGCTTTTAGTTTGAAGTATCTCGACCACAGAAATTTGTGGCACTTGCAGGTATATCTGAAATAGTACAACAAGAGCGATGTCTGCTTGTTCTAGGCGATGAGAGATGGGGTTTGAACCGAAGTGCAATCCCAAACCAGGCGGAAAGATTACCCCTGTCTCAATTGGCGCAGGTGCTCAATCCGCGCCAAGAAAGGTCCAATATGCCGCCACTGGCGCCACCTCCTGGGTCGACAGATGCGGCGCGCAATAGGGACCAACCCCGCGACTAGCGCCAAAAACTCGCATTTTGGACACGCACATTATAGGCGCGTAGCTGAGAGTTGGTTCTTTACAGTTGGCAGAAGAGGAACCCCACCACGATCGCGAGTTTGCCTCTTTTCTGGAATGGTGGCCCGCAAAACGAGTTCCGTTCCATCAAGATACCAACTTATCAATACAACCGATTGAAACAATGCCCTCCCCTTTCAAGATCCGCGAGGCTTTGCGGCTAAAGCCCAGGCTAGATAAAAGTCAGCAATCGAATGTGGTGTCTCCGGGGCTTGCACGAACGCCACCTCCTGTGCTGCCTGGGACGGTGATCAGGTTTGATAAACCCCACCTCTATCCCTTTGGTTTCCTATCAACCTCGCACATGACCTAACCTTCTCACTAATCCAAGTGTCGCTAACAACGCTGCCCTCAACCTCGCCCTCCAGCAACACCTGGAGAGGCTCGACCAAGATGAAAGAGTCGCCTTCGAGAAAGCCTATCAGAACATTTCAATTGAAGAACTCTTCGCCAAGGTCAGGGAATTCGATAACGCACACAATGAGAAGGCAACATGTCGACGTTGTGCGGAACCAGTCACTAGATTTTTAAGGACCATGGAACAATTCATGCAGGGCATAGCAATTGGAATTCAGGGTTATCCGGAGGTATCTTGCTTAGTGGTGGGCGCCGTCCGAATCATGATTGATGTATGTGGCTCATTTGACGGGTCATCTTCCAAGAGGCTAATCCGCCAATCTCATAGGTCGCGGTCAAATTTGTTACATTCTTCAACCGTTTGACCGACATGATGATTCGCCTCTCCGATCATCTGGACCATCTGCTGGAGTATGTAAAGGCTTCTCACGAGGCTAAGCTCATTCAGACAGTTAAGTAACCCGACTGCTTAGTAGGCGTTTGGATTCCTCTGACCAATGTCCTAGGCCGTAGCCAATGTCTATGGGGACCTACTCGACTTTTGCAGACAAGCACGACTCGTCTTTGTGAACAAGGAGGGGGTCGAAAGAAGTAAACCAAACCGAAGCAACTCAAGGGTATTATCTCTCGCTAACGTGAGGTGAGCTGCTAGAGTGGACCTCGATTCGGATTTTCATTAGGGTTCAGTGGGAGCCTTTTGAGGCCAGCTTTGGAACGATAGACGCAAGTCTTCGGCACCACTTGGAAGTTCTGCTTCATTCCGCTCAGGCATTGCAACTTCGAGATACAGATTTAGAACGACGCCGAGTTCGGCAGAGAGAAAGCCGTGAGCGTATCCTTCCGGCGTCCTTTGCATTTGGTAATGTATCAAGCTTACTCTTTCAAATGCAGTTAATGAGAGAAAGAACTTTCTTCGTTGGCTCTCCGGGATCAACTTCGACGAGGACCACGATACAATTTACTCAAAGAGGCATCCCGGTACTGGGAACTGGCTTATCCAGAAAAGCAAGTTTGAGCAGTGGTTTGGCGGTGACACCTCAGCTTTGCTATGGTGTTTTGGAAAGCGTAAGTCGTCGATGGGGCCGCTTTCTTGCCAGACTGTATTAACCCCCCCTATCAGCTGGCATAGGGAAGTCAGTCTTAGCGTAAGCCAATGTCGCCTTCAGTCCGCGACAGTGTTAATATCCTGGCATAGGTCAATTGTCCTTGAACACATAACTACGAAGCACGGTTTGGATGACAAGGTCGGTGTCGCATTTGCGTATTTCAAATACGATTCGTCAGAGTCGCAGGAACCTTCTCGAGTGGTCTCAACGTTCATCAAACAACTCTGTTGGAAGAAAGAACAAATACCACAACACCTTCTCGATTTCTATCATACATACGATCGGGACGCACGGATTCCAGCCTTCGATAAGTACAAGGACAATTTCTTCCGCCTTGCCAAGTCTTTCGATCAAACCTTCATAGTAATTGATGCGTTGGACGAGTGCAAGCAAGATGAACAAAATGGGATCCAGAATCGAGAGCAGATCATGAATTTCATCTTCAATCTGGCAGATGATATGCCTTGCGCAAAGTTCTTTGTGACGAGTCGAAGAGAAACCGATATTACGGATGCTTTTGCACGCCATCGAACACCAACGATCCAAATAGAAGCTAAAGATGTTGCTGAAGACATTAATGCCTATGCCAACGACCGCGTGGAGACATTGGTGAAGGCGAAAAAGCTGAGGCTAGGGAAGCCTGCTTTGAAGGGCAAAATCGTCGAATTGCTTGTCGCTAGAGCTGAAGGGATGTAGGGTTGCCCAGTGCCAGAAGGATCTTTTCACTGCGTTTTGCTTACCATATTTAGGTTTTTGTGGGTCAACTTGCAGTTGATTAATATCTGCAGGCAACGCAGTGACGAAGATATCGAAGCAGAGCTCTATAACATGCCTCGTGGTTTAGATCGGACCTATGCCCGGATTCTGCAACGAATACAGCAACACCCTACAGCACTTCGTGGGCTTGCTAGAAGGTGCCTCATGTGGGTTTTTTACGCTGCAAGGCCACTACATGTAAAGGAACTGCTCGAGGCTGTTCAAATCGGAGAATCTGCTGGAAAACAAGAAAATTTCCCAAGATATGAAGAAGAAGCCGTAGTCGAAGCCTGCGCAAACCTTATCGAAGTGAACTACGGGTTCGTGCGGCCGATCCACCTCTCAGTGAAAGAGTACTTTATCAGTCCCGAAAGTACTGCTCAACCGGAATCGACCATTCAAGAAAGCCCTGGAGAATTTTTCGTCAAGTCGACTATGGCTCACATTCTGCTATCACATTCCTGTTTATCCTACCTATTGCAAGGCTTTCTTGACGCTGGGCCTTGTAAAGATGAATTCACTCTCTATCGTCGGGTGCTGGCATATCGACTTGCTTCATACAGCTCATATTTCTTCGACAATCACCTCCGTCAATTCTCGGAAGTGCCCAAAGAACTTAGGAAGCTTCTGAAAAATTTCTTATCGAGTAAGAATACGGCTTTTGCAGCTATGATGCAACTGAGAGCATTGTGTGGACGTGGTTGCGACATTAGCATGGTGTATAATCTGTTTACAACAATGTCGCAGGAGGTGGATGCTTCCACAGTAATACGCTCCACCGCTTTGTTGGATCATCCTGGACTTTACGACGATACTAAGAGCTTACTTCTTGCTTCCACTCCTAAATACATCATGCATCAGACAGCCAGCGGCGGACTACTCACTTACACTACCCAACTCATCCAAGAAGGATACCAGGTTAACGAAAGGGACCCCCAAAACAGAACCCCGCTTTACTACGCGTCGAGGAATGGCCAGCGAGAAATTTGTTGCTTACTACTAAAGCATGGGGCTAACGTCGGGGCGAAGGTCGATAATGGAGAGACAGCACTGCACGGAGCAGCCCTCGGTGGACACGGAGCGGTGGTGCGGCTGCTGGTCGAGGACTACAAGGCCGACGTCGAGGCGAAGGATAACGTTGGCAGGACGGTGCTACACTCGGCGGCCGCCGGTGGGAACGAGGTGGTGGTACGGCTGCTGGTCGAGGACTACAAGGCCGACGTCGAGGCGAAGACTAACAATGGCACGACGGTGCTACACTCGGCGGCCGCCGGTGGGAACGAGGCGGTGGTGCGGCTGCTGGTCGAGGACTACAAGGCCGACGTCGAGGCGAAGACTAACAATGGCACGACGGTGCTACACAAGGCGGCCGCCGGTGGGAACGAGGCG
>Ga0335072_10002080_pt1 | contig 31599 bp, 17 predicted proteins | sample Lox_Sample_21_FD_206725 | JGI IMG/M metagenome (GOLD analysis project Ga0335072, IMG submission 206725) | Soil microbial communities from Loxahatchee National Wildlife Refuge, Florida, United States - Lox_Sample_2.1 | ecosystem: Environmental > Terrestrial > Soil > Wetlands | place: USA...
TGGCCCGCAAGCCCGCCTACGACAAGCTCCTCCGCGAGTTCCCCAACACTCTCATCCGCGCCAGCGAGCACTACGTCGGCCTGCCTGACGGCCAGATGGGCAACAGCGAGGTCGGCCACTTGAACATCGGCGCCGGCCGCATCGTGCAGATGGACATCACCCGCATCGACGCCCTCATCGCTGCGGGCGAGTTCGGCAAGGTCCCCAACATCGTGAAGGCCATGCAGCGCGCGCGCGAGGGCGGGCGGCAATTGCATCTCTTCGGCCTGCTCTCAGACGGCGGCGTCCACTCGCACCAGGAACACCTCTACGCTCTCCTGCGCATCGCGCGCGAGTACGGCGTCGGCCGCGTCTTCGTCCACGCCTTCATGGACGGCCGCGACACAGGTCCCACCTCCGGCGCCGGCTACGTCGCGCAACTCGAGCAAAAAATGCGTGAGTACGGCGTCGGCCGCCTCGCCACCGTCAACGGCCGCTACTACGCCATGGACCGCGACAAACGCTGGGAGCGCGAGCGCAAGGCCTTCGATGGCATGGTCAACGGTAAGACCGAGGGCGGCGCCTATCCCAACGCCGTGGCCCGCATCAAGGAGAGCTATAACAGCGGCGTCACCGACGAATTCCTGGTCCCGTTTGTCGTCGTGGACGCCGCCAGCAAGCCCGTCGGCCAGATTCGCGACGAGGATGTCTGCATCAACTTCAACTTCCGCGCCGACCGCGCCCGCCAGATCACCCGCGTCCTCGCCCGCGAAAGCGGCCTCAACAAGCAGGGCGGCCGCGACCTCGACGGCTGGGAATCGCTCGACCAGACCATCCCTCGCAGCGAAATTCCCAAAGGATTGCACTACCTCTGCATGACCCAGTACGACAAGCTCTACGAGCTGCCGCTCATCATCCCGCCCGAGTCGCTCGACAACATTCTGGCCAACGTGCTCGCCGCGCACCAGCTTCGCAACCTGCGCGTGGCGGAGACGGAAAAGTTTGCCCACGTCACCTATTTCTTCAACGGCGGCATTGAGACCCCGTTTCCCGGCGAGGACCGCACCCTCATCCCATCGCTCAAGGTGGCCACCTACGACCTCGCTCCCGAGATGCGCGCCGAAGCCATCGGCGACACCATCGTCAAGGCCGTCAAGGACACCGCATTCGATCTCGTCGTCGCCAACTTCGCCAACGCCGACATGGTCGGCCACTCCGGCAAGCTCGAGCCCACCATCAAGGCCTGTGAAGCCGTAGACGCGCAATTAGGCCGCATCTACAAAGCCGTCAAGGAAAAGAACGGAAGCTGGCTCATCACCGCCGACCACGGCAACGCTGAGCTCATGGTCGACCCCGTCACCGGGGGCCCGCACACCGCGCACACCACCAACCCCGTGCCCATGATCTACGTAAGCGAAGAGGCCAGCCATTACCGCCTGCGCACCGACGGCTCGCTGCGCGACATCTCGCCCACGTTGCTCAACCTGTTGAAGCTGGGCCTGCCCAAGCAGATGACCGGCGGCGACCTCCGCATCCCGCTCGCAAGCTGACCTTCAGTCGAATCAACACGAGAAGGGCGAAGCCACAGGCTTCGCCCTTCTCGTGTTCAGCAACTTTTCCTGTGACGCTCTACCGCAGCCGGAACGACTTGATCGCCGCCGGCAGACGCTCCTCGATCAGCTTGGCGCGCTCGGCCGCGATTCCGCCCAGGTACGACGGCGCAGGCGTGGCCGTCAGCACCAGCGCCAGCGCAATCAGCGAAAAGCAAAGCCCCGCAATCCCCGCCGACACCAGCATCTCGTACATCGAAGGAATGTCCAGCCCCAGCACGTTGAACGCCACATGCTCAAACGGCCGCACGTGCTTGAGGACGGCGAGCGCGAAGAGGAAAAACAGAGCGGAGAGCGAAGTCAGCACCGCCAGTGCTCCGTCCAGGCTACGGTGAAACTTCTGCCGCGCGCTGCAATACGCGCACTCGGCCAGGTGCTGTTCGTAGTCCTTACGCATCTCAGGATAGATGCCCGAAATGTCGTACCGCCAGCTTGCCAGTATGGCGCCTACCACTCGATCCGTGCATCCAGCTTTTTCCCTTGACATGAAGCCCTGCTTTCTCCAAAAAGTTGGAAGCAATCGCGGCTCTCCGAACCGGAACCGCCGCGTAACTTCTCTATCACAAAGATGCGCCGCAACCTGCACCTGATTCCCTGGCGCGCCTTATATATTTCATCTGCTCGAACGCCGCGTCCGGTACGTTCTGCTGCCGCTTTTCGGAAATAGCATGTCCGCACTCACATTCGTTTCGTCGGTGCGACTCTCAACCGGCGGCGACCTCGGCAATTCCTCAGATGGGCCACTCACCTTCCGAAAATGCCATGGCCCATACCGCTACAGATACATGCCCGTGTCTTACTATTGTAACGTATCTTCCTCAAAAATAGATAGACGTAAGTGGTTCATTTTGGGCCGCCAGCAGTAACCGGTTTGCCAACAGGCTCGCCCTTCCGTTCAGCGCCCGCTCCGCCGCCACCCGCGCCAGCTCAGGCAGGTTATTGTTTTCAGAGAGATGCGCCAGGATCACGTAAGCCGCCTGCCCGTCGTACTCTTTTTCTAAATACTCCGCCGCCGCCTCGTTCGAAAGGTGCCCCACCCGGGAAAGTACCCTCTGCTTCACCGACCACGGGTACGGTCCGTCCCGCAGCATGTCCAAATCGTGGTTTGACTCGAGCAGCAGCAGGTCCACACCCGCCAGTTGCGCCTTCACGTTCGGCGGAATATACCCTAGGTCCGTCGCAAACCCCATCCGCACCCCGTCCGCCTTGAACACAAAACCCACCGGGTCGGCCGCATCGTGCGGAATCGTAAACGGGCTCAGTTGAATATCTCCGATCTCGAACGCCTGCCCCGCTTCAAAGTACTCCACCGACGGCAGCCACGTGGGATCCTCCTTCACCGGCGGCCGCTTCTCCGCGCCAGTACCCTTCCCGTCCCCGGCCTGCGGCGCAACCTCAACCCCCTCCGCCGGCTCATCGGCCTCCGCATCTTCCGGCTCGCATCCGGCCGCCCCCTCCGGCTCGGCCTGCCGTTCCGCCGCCTGTTTCCGGCACTGCTCCAGCCACTGCGCGTAGGTCATCTGCCGCCGCGGCGTCAGCCACCGCATCCATGCCCGGTGCGTCCCCTCGGTAAAATACACCGGTATCCCCAGCTTCCGCGCCGTCACCGCCAGCCCGTTCACGTGGTCCTGGTGTTCGTGGGTAATCACAATCGCGTCCAGCGTCTCCGGCTCCTCGCCCGCCAGCCGCATCCGCCGGAACAATTCCCGACAGCTCAGCCCCGCGTCCACCAGAATCCGCGTCCGCCCCCCCGACACAACCGTACTGTTCCCCCGAGACCCCGAAGCCAGCACCGTGAACCGCACCATCTCTTGAGGATACCGCGACCGCCTATGCATCGCGCAGGATGCGCAGTAACCACTCGGAGCCCTCTTCATCCGGTACCCGCCGTCACCGCTGGAATCTCGATCGAAACCAGGGTCCCCCGCCCCGGGTTGCTCACCAGGTCGAACCGCGCCTGATTTCCATAGAGCACCTCTAGCCGTTCGCGAACGTTCTTCAGGCCGATCCCCGATCCAGCCCTCCGCAACGCCGACGCCGGCCGGCCGCCCATCCCCACGCCATCGTCCGCGATCTCGATCAGCACCCGGTCGCCCTCCATCCGGCTTCGCACCGTCACCGTACCCCCGTGTATCCGCGGCTCCAACCCATGCTTGATCGAGTTCTCGATCAGCGGCTGCAGCAGAATGCTCGGCACCAGTACCTCGAGCGTCCGCGGGTCGATCTCTTTTTCCACCCGCAGCTTCTCAGCCCCGAAGCGCACCACCTCGATGTCAAGATAATCGTCGGTGAACTTTAGCTCTTCGCTCAGCGGCACGTAGGTATCGTGATCCTTCAAAAGCGCCCGCAGGATATTCGCGAGCTTCACAGTCATCTCCCGGGCCAGCTCCGGTTGGCTCCGCACCAGCGACGCGATCGAGTTCAGCGTGTTGAACAGGAAGTGCGGATTGATCTGCCTTTGCAGCGCATCCAGCCGCGCCTCGAGCAGCAGCCGCTTCTGCTCTTCCAGTGAGAGCTCGACGCGGAGTGCGTTCCACACCTTCAGCGCAATCCCCACCGTAATCGGCGCGCTCAGCCAAACCAGCACCTGCAAGCCCGTGCTGCTCGCCTGCACCGCAAATAGCCACCGCGCGCGTGGCGCCGCCGGATACGTTCGCGCCACCCATTCTCGGCAGATCTCCATCGCCACAATCAAAAACAGCATCAGGATCTGCCGGTCAATCCCCGGCTTGCGCAGATTCCGCCGCACCCACCGGTACAGGCTCAGGTCGACGAAGGGCGTAAACGACCACACCTCTTCCTTTTCGACAAACAGCCCCAGTATCCCCGCCGCCAGCCCCACTACTGTGTTGAACTCCGGCGTCAGAAACTCCCCGTGCAGCACCGCCGGTATCGACAACACCAGCCCGCCCAGCATCGCCCAGCCCGGCCCCAGCAGCAGCCCCAACAGAATCGTTGTCTCAAGGGAGATATCCGCCGCCTGAAAATTCGGGACCCGCGTTCGGACCCACACTCCCAGCGTCAGCGGCACCACAAAGAACGCCAGGAGCCCCAGCGTCTGCCGCGCTTGTCGCCTCTCTGCAAACAGCAGCCTCTGGAACGCCCGCGACCGGGCCAGTGCGCTGGCCGCTGCCGCAGCCACGCCCCACTTGATCAGGACGGTGATGATGACCAGTGTGTTGCTCACGGCATCACTCTATCGTGCCTGGTAGGCCCGCCGCCTGCCGCCGTCACAGCCGTATCCGTATCGCTACGGCGCCAACCTCGTCCTGTCCCGCGTACGCCGCAATCCGCTCGAACCCCATCCGATCGTAGAGCGCCAGCGCATCCGTCATCACCGGCATTGTATCTCCCAGCATCTCGCCGTATCCGGCCGCTCGCGCCTCGCACATCACCCACTCGATCAACCGGCGCCCCAGCCCGTATCCCCGGTACTCCGGCCGCACGTACAGACGCTTCACCTCGCAGCGCCGCTCGTCAAACCGCCGCAGTGCCACGCAGCCCGCCGCCCGCTCGCCTGCCCACGCCACCGCCAACCGCCCATCCGGCGGTGCATATCTACCCGGCAGCGCGGCAAGCTCTTCTCCAAAGTTCTGAAAGCAGGGCGTAAACCCAAACGAGTCCCAATACTCCTGAAAGAGCTCCTGTGCCGCCGCCACCGCCGCCGGCCCATTCACAGCCACAACCCCGATTGCCACTGAAGCGCCCATCTCCGCCCAGTATTTCACCAGAGTTAGATCTCCGCCTAAAATAGAATCATGAGCTTCGCCCAAGTCACCCAGGTAGCCGAGGCGGACTTCCCGACTCGCTGGGGCTCGTTTCGCATCTTCGGTTTCGAGGGCCATCCCGCTTCCGCCGCCAACGGCTGCGCTCCCGTCCAGCCCGGCGCGCCCGAGGGCCTCGTCGCCCTCGTCATGGGCGACGTCCACGCCGCCCCTCCCCTCGTCCGCATCCACTCCCAGTGCCTCACCGGCGATGTCTTCGGCTCCCTCCGCTGCGACTGCCGCCTCCAGCTTGAGCTCGCCCTCGCCAAGATCGCCCAGGCCGGCGCCGGCATCCTCCTCTACGAGCAGCAGGAGGGCCGCGGCATCGGCCTCATGGCCAAGCTCAAGGCCTACCAGCTCCAGGACCAGGGCCTCGACACCGTCGAAGCCAACGAGGAGCTCGGCTTCGCCGCCGATTGCCGCGCCTACGAGCTCCCCGCCCAGGTCCTCAAGCTCCTCGGCGTCTCCCAGGTCCGCCTCATCACCAACAACCCCGAAAAAGTCGCCGCTCTCGAGTCCGCCGGCATCGCCGTCGTCGAGCGCGTCTCCGCCGAAGTCGAGCCCCAGGAATCCTTCGAGCGCTACCTCCGCACCAAGCAGGAAAAGATGGGCCACATCCTCGATTCCATCCTCGACCCGGCCGTTGACTCTCCCTCCTGAGGCCGCCCGCTGCCGGAAGACTAATCGTTGCTGCCGTTAATCGGCAGGTAGATATTGAATGACGCCGTGTACCCCGCGCTCGTGCTCCCTGAGAGCGTCATCAGCGTCGTCCCGTCCTCCTCCTCCGAGTACACCCGGTCCGAAGCGTTCGTCGTCAGGTTCGTCCCTTCGCTCGAATACGGCGAAACCGACGTCGCCAGCGTATCCACCAGCGTCTGGTCGAAGAACAACTGCATCGTGTTGCTCCCGCTCGTATCCGTATCGTCGTACGTCGACCGTAGCCGCAGGTGAATATGCGTCGTCCGCCCCGAGTACCACCCCGGAATAATCGTCTTGAACTTCACCATCCCGTTCGCGTCCGTAATCTGGTAGCCCCGCAGCCAGCTCTCCGCCGACGTCGACTCCGAGCTCTCCGCCGAGTAAATTCCCGAGGCGTTGCAGTGCCAGATGTCCACCTGCACCCCCTCCATCGCGGCGCACTCCTTCTCGCTGTCGAAGACGTACAGCGTCAGCGTCAGCCCCACGCCCGCCTGCGTCTCGGTCCCGTCCAGGTTCGAGAGAATATTGCTCCGGTCATACCCCATGTCGCTGTCGTCAACAAAGTACGGACCCTCCTCGCCCTCCAGCGTCTCCGTGCACGCCGCCGTAGACGACGTCACCGTCACGCTCACCGCCGATGAAGTGCTCGACGCATACTTCGACGATCCCCCATACGCCGCCGTCAGCGACTGCGTCCCCGCCGTGCTGAACGTCGTCCCGAGCGTCGCTGTTCCCGAGCTCAGCGTACCTGTTCCCAAACTCGTCGTCCCTTCGTAGAACGTCACCGTCCCCGTCGCCGCCGTCGGACTCACCGCCGCCGTCAGTGTCACCGTCGCCCGCTCCTCCACCGTCGTCGATGATGCTGTCAATGTCGTCGTTGTCGAGGTCGTTCCGCTCGACGCACTGCTCGTCGAGCTGCTTGCAGTCACGGTGCTGCTGCACCCGGCCGCCGCCGCCAGCGTGCCCAGCCCCAGCAGCCGCAGCGCCGCCCGCCGGTCCAGCCGCGGACACCACTCGTGCCCGTCATCCTCTTCCGCTGTCTTCAGGTTCTTTCCAGACTCAATCCGGGGAATCGCTCGAAATCTCTTCGTCATTCTCTCCTCGCGCCCGGTAATCTTCCTCACCGGTCGAAGTTTCTGACGAAGTCTCTCCCGCAGGCCGTTACACCCACCCCCGCGCGCCGGCGATCATGCGCTCATCGCGCCTTCGGCCGCCGGGTATTCCCATCAGTTCCACGTATCCGCCTGCGGCTGAATGTAGCGCTCCCACCACTCTTCCAGCCGATCGTCCTCGGCCGTGGAAGGCTCAAAATCGGGTGCCCGGCCCGTTGCGCGCGCCGCTTGCAGGCGTACCATCCACGAGGCCCGCGCAGCCATCTCCGGCATGATCGTCGCAAACCACTCCTCCGAAGAGAGCAGGGCGAATACGGCGCGGACAGGGTCCTCTGGCGCCAGCGGCGACTTCCGCAGCACGCCGTGACGGAAGCACGCCTTGATCTGATCGGCGGGAGCCATCATCGCCCCGCCAACCTCCAGGCTCTCGGCCGGCAGGAAGGGTACATCGCCGCACACCACGAACGGATGGTGGGGAAGCAGAGGGGCGTCAGCCCGAAAGTTACTGGCACGGCCGTAGGCCGGAACGGGCATCACAGCGATTCGGGTGGCCATCACCGCCGCCATCGCCGCTTCAAGCCGGGCTGCCTCGCTAACCCATCGGCCAACGAGACCGGGCGCATCGTGGCCCGCCTGAATCACGCGGTTCGCCGCTGCGACCGCAGCGCCCGGATCAAATCGCCACGGATCCATCACCAGCCCTGCGGCAGGACGGAACGGCGGCCTCATGCTGGGTTATGGAACTGCGTAGCCGGAGCGCCGCAACAGTTCCAGCGCCCACCGGCACGGCGCGATGCCACCGCAGGGCCGAGTTCGTCTGCATTCGGCGCGGTAGCGGTCGAGAAAAGATCCAACGCGTCACGCACATTGTGCGCGGCAAACCCGGCTGGCAGCCGTAAACATGTGTGAAGCCGGGCGCTCATCCCCCAGTTGCCCCGGCTCGGCGCCGCCGAGGCGCGCCGCCACATATCGTCCGCTCCCGCCGGAGCAGCTGTGGCCGTCGCCCGCGTACGGGCTGCGTTAATCGCCGTCGGAACCAATGCATGGCCCGCTCCGTCTACAAACCAGGCTTCCCAGTAACGCGGAGTCAAAGTCTCGGCTATCGCCCCACCCGTGCAGTTCGTCCTGTTTCGCGTGTTCACGATCTCCTGTACCAGCCAGCCGTTGCGCAGCGACGTATTGAAGTTCACGTCCCACTGGAAGAATGTCGCCATCCCGCCCGCGTCCACCCCGGCTGCGCAGCCATTGTGCGTGCCCGTTGCGGGGGTCCAGGTCACGTAGTTGTCCGCGCGCAGTTGCGCAGCGTCTTTCGGCAGATGTTCGGCGCCGGCCTCCCGAACCAGCCGCGCCGTGGTCGCCGGACCGGCTTGCCCATCCGGCGTCAATCCGTAGGATGCCTGGTAGCGAGCCACGCCGCGGGCCAGATCTTCGTCCGATACAGCCGGGAAGCGCGGCACGCCCACGATATCCCGCACGACCGCCAGCGAGTACGGATCTTTGAAGCGAAATCCGTTGTACCGGATCGCTGCCTGAATCTGCTTTGGTGTCAGGACCGGCTCCGCAGGATTTGCCACTGTAGGCGCAACCGCAAGATCACGCGCCACGCGCACGCTGCTCTGCTCCAGGACGGCCACCGGGGCCGCGCCGGCGCCGCCCCCAACCTCCCGTCCCTCGTCCTTCCTTTCCTCGCGCTCCTGTTGCCCCGCTACCGGTGCGGAAGGCGCGGCCTGGCGCATCAGCCGCCGCTCCGTCCCGCCCTGTTGGATCACGTGCGTCAACTCGTGAGCGATAAGATGCCGGCCCGCGGCCGTGAACGGCGCATAATGACCTGCACCAAACACGATGCGATTCGCCAGCGTATAGGCCCGCGCGCTCAGCGCCGCGGCCGACGCCTCCGCCTGAGCCCCGGTATGCACTCGCACCTTGCTCAAGTCGCGGCCAAATCGCGGTTCCATGTAGCTGCGCGTCCCCGCGTCCAGCGGCTGCCCCGATCCCCTAACTGCGTCACGGACGTGAGACGATACAGGCACAGACGGCGCCGCTGCATCCGCCCCGATGGCCTGTCGCTGCACCTCTTCGTGCTTCTTCCCTTCCGCACTGCACTTCGGGCACGTGCCCCCGCAAGCGCACGACCGCTGCACCCGCGGTTCCGGCATGCGCATCACCTGGCTCGCCACCGAGTCCGCTTCGCGCTCGAAGGCGTCTCCCGGGCTGCTCATCTCCAGCTTTGGCTGCAATCGCACCGAGGTGCTGGCGTGAACCGGAATCCGGCTGAGAGCGTCACCGGACGAAGCGAATCCGGACCCGTTCGTCCTCACCCTTTCCCAACTCGCCTCCTGCGTCCGCCGCTCCGCCCCGTGCTCCAGGCCCGGCGTTGCCGGCCTGGCTGATTGGGCAGGTCGCACCGATTTCGATGCTGGCGCAAAACTCGGCATCGCTTCTCCTTGCGGGCGAGCACGCTGGCCTGCCCGCCCTTTCCCCAGATCTCCCCGTCTTTCCGTGGTAACCTGTCCGCCGGCTGACGCTGCAAGATGCCTTGAAGCTTACCAAATTGGACAATAGGTCGCCACGGCAATCCTCTCGCCGGCCATAAAACCCCTTCGGCTGCCCATATCTCCCGCATACCTGGCGCGACGCCGACATTCTGAAGCCCTACGGTCTTTCACGACGCTTTGATTATCTGCCGTCAACACGCTCAGATACCACCTAAGTCAGCCTGCTTTCGCTCAGGTCTAACTCGTGTTGCAGGGTTCTGTGCACGTTATCGCCAATTCTCCCGTTTCCGTGCAGCAGGTTCAGTTCCTCGCGTTCCCGCCGAATCGTATCCAGAACCACCTGGTGCATCGTGATCCCCCGCCGCTCGTTCTTCCCATCGCCATTCACCGGCGGCCCGCAATCCTCAATTTCCGCCATCTTGTGCTCGAACTGGTGCAGGAGATCGTCGTACAGATGAATGTCATCTTCCTCGTGTGCGCTGTTTTTCCGCTCGCTCAAAAACTCTACCGCCGCCTGTAGCAGCAGCCGCCGCGCTTCGCCTTCCTCGCAGAATCGCGTATCCGGCGCCGGCAGCCGCAGCACTCTCACCAGCCACGGCAGCGACAACCCCTGCGCCACCAGCGTCACCAGAATCACCGAAAACGTCAGGAAGATGATGAAGCTCCGCTCCGGAAACGGCCGCCCATTGCCGAGCGTCAAAGGCAGTGAGTTGGCCGCCGCCAGCGCCACCACGCCCCGCATACCCGTCCACCCCAGCACAAACACCTGATTCGCCCGTGGTCTCTCGTACGTTTGTTTGGCAAGATGCGTTCTCACCCACCACGCCGCACGCGCCGCCGGAAACATCCACGCCATCCGCAGCAGCACCAGGAAACCTGAAAATACTAGCGCAACTACCAGCAGGCTCAGCTTACTCTGTCCGCGGATCCCATCCAGCACATACGGCAGTTGCAGCCCGATCAGCACAAACACCAGGCCGTTCAGCAAAAACTCCAGCGCATCCCACACCGCCAGCGCCTGCAGCCGTACCCCGGGCGAGAAGAAGATCGAGCTGCGCCTGCTCACAAACAACCCGCAGGTCACCACCGCAATCACGCCCGAGCTCTTTACCGCCTCGCCCATCAGGTACGCGGCATACGGCACAATCAGCGACAGCGCGATCTCCACCGGTCCGTCATCCACCCACCGCTCCAGCCATGCCACCAGCCATCCCACAATCAGCCCCACCAGCACGCCGCCGGCCGCCAGCCACAGAAACTCCAGCACCCCCCCGCTCACCGTAGGCGTCGCCCCATCCACCACCATCGCGATGCCCAACTCCATCGCCAGCAGGCCCGTCGCATCGTTGAGCAGGCTCTCTCCCTCCAGCAGATCCACGATGCGTTGCGGCATGCCCACCTTGCGCGCAATCGACGTCGCCGCCACGGCATCGGTCGGCGATACCACCGCTCCCAGCAAAAATCCCAGCCGCCAGTTAAATCCCGGCAGCCACCACCTGGCCGCATACGCCACCCCGAAGGCGGTGAAGAACACCAGAAAAACCGCCAGGCTCGAGATCGACAGCAGGTTGTACTTGAACTCCTGCCAGGATGTCTGCCACGCCGCCACATACAAGAGCGGCGGCAGAATCACCAGAAACACCAGCGAGGGCGGAAGCGGAATGCGCGGCACGCCCGGCAGCAGCGAGCAAAGCAGTCCAAAGATCACCAGGATAATCGGATAGGAAACCCCCAGCCGGCGCGCCACTCCCGCCACCGCCGCCACCGCGCACAGCAGCCCCATCAGCAGCACCAGAACATAGCTCACCTGTTCCATCGCCTGGTCCCATCCTCCCCACTGCCCATTGTGCCATTCCATCGAGCCGTTCCGGCAACCTTCGCGAGGCTGGCCCGCCGCCGCCCTCCTCATTGGCGCTCAACCGTCGGGGTGCGCGGGACCCTTTCCATTTGCACGACGCGCTGCGGCAGATCGTGCCACCAACTGCGCTGCCGCTGCCGATGTATAGGTGCGCGTCGGTATAGCTCGAAGACATTCCACCACCTGTCATCTCGAGTGCAGGCCGCCTTTGACAGTCAGGCGTAAAACCCAGGACAACGGACGAGGACCCCTCACGCCGTTGCTCGGAGCGGTTTTCCAATTCCTCGTTCTGAGAGCCGCGATCTGCCCCCACAAAAATTGACACAGCGCTCCGCATTCGCTATAGTCGCGCCATGGAGATACGGATCATCCCGGACGGAATCGTTGCGTGTTGTTGGGCAGCATTCCGGCCGTGTGGATGACGCCTAAGCAGGTCCACATATCTCCCACGGCCGCGTTTCAGCAGATGCTGACGCGGCTTTTCTATTTTCGGGGACATAAACTGCACGCGTCTCGGTCGCGTATTGGGGTGAGATGAACCTCTCTTGTCCTACTTTCCGGCTTCCTGTCTCCGCCCTTCGGCGGAGCGGTTGTTGTTGTCCCCGCTGAGTTCCACTCCGCAAATCTCATCTCGTGCACCTGGACCGGCACACGCATACCAACTGAAGACCGGCGCGCTCAATATCCAGGCCGCTCATCCGAATCCCACCCTTCCTCAGGAGGCATCGTGATATTTGCAGCAAAACTATTTCGTCTCTTCGCCCCGATCATTCTCTTGGGATCGCTGATCGCGTCTGCCCAGGTCGTCGGCGGTACAATCGGCGGCACCGTCCACGATCCTGCGGACAACTTGGTAAGCGGCGCCACGGTTACCGTGCGCCAGCTTGAAACCGGCGCTACGCGGACTCTCACCACCGGTCCCGACGGCCGTTTCTCCGCACCCTCCGTGCCCGTCGGCAACTACACCGTGACCGTTTCGCACGATGGATTCGAATCTGCCGAGCAGACCGGCATTACCCTCGCCATCGGCCAGAGCCTGCAGCTGAGCCTCACGCTGAGCCTCAGAAAGGTTCATCAGGAAATCGTTGTGAATGCGGAAGAACCCGCAGTGAACACTACCACGGAATCCACTTCCGGATTGGTGAATGAGCGCGAAGTAAAACAGCTGCCCCTCAACGGCCGCAGCTATGACGAGTTACTCACGCTCAATCCCGCCACGGTGAACTACACCAATCAGCGCTCTGGTGGCGTGGGAACGTCGAATTCATCGGTGGGCAACATGTTCTCGATCAGCGGAGATCGCCCGCAGGACAATCTCTTCCTGCTCAACGGAATCGAGTACACGGGCGCATCGCTCATCAACGTTACGCCCGGGGGAACCAGCGGCGAGTTGCTCGGCGTCGACGCGGTGCGCGAGTTCAACGTGGTCACCGATACCTACGGCGCCGCCTACGGCAAACGCGACGGCGCCCAGATCAGCATCGTCACCGATTCCGGCACCAACCATGTGCACGGCAACGCCTTTGAGTTTCTCCGCAACAGCGCTCTCGACGCACGCAACTACTTCGACCCGGGATCGATCCCCGAGTTCCAGCGCAACCAGTTCGGCGGCTCTCTGGGAGGTCCCCTCAAGCGCGACAAGATGTTTCTCTTCGGCAACTACGAGGGATTCCGCCAGAACTGGGACCTGAGTGAAGTCGCGCTCGTGCCTGACGACGAGGCCCGCGCCGGCTATCTGCCCAGCTCCTCCGACGGCGAGCAATACGTAGGCGTTGCTCCTTCCGTCGCGCCCTTGCTCACGCTCTGGCCGGTGCAGAATGGGCCGGAACTGGGCAGCGGCATCGCCGAAAGTTTCAGCCATCCCAGGCAGCAAATTCGTGAGGACTTCGGCACCACCCGCTTCGACTCGAACCTGACCGGCAAGGACCTCTTCTTCGCCGTTTACACCGTGGACGACAGCACCGCCAACACCCCTTCGGCCAACCCCCTCAGCCTCATTAACGAAAGCCTGCGCGAACAGGTGGTGAGCCTAGAGGAGCAGCATGTCTTCTCGCCCTCGCTTCTCAACACGGCGCGATTCGGCTACTCGCGCGCCAGCTACTTCTTCACCGGCTACACGCCCGCGAGTCTGCCGGGATGGGTCGCGGGCGAGCCGATCGGAGCCATCGTCATCAGCGGCAGCACGGCGTCGAACGGGGCCTCGCAAATCACACAGGCCGGCACCAACGTGGGCAGCAACAATGCCACGGCGCGCAACCTGTTTACCTGGGCCGACCATATCTACTGGCAGCACCACCGGCATGAAGTTGAGGCAGGCGCGTGGCTTCAGCGCATTCAATCGAACGACATGCTCGCCCAGGACCAGTACGGCCAGGCCTCCTTCAGCACCCTCCAGTCCTTCCTGCAGGGAACGGTGAAGACCTTCACCGTGGTGCCATCGCCCACCGCGATGGGTTGGCGCTCGTTTGAAGCTGCCGCCTTTGTGGAAGACACAATCCACCTGACGCCCAGGCTCGAAGTGCGCGCCGGCTTCCGCTCTGAGTCAACCAATGGCTGGAATGAAGCCCACAGCCGCGCCGCCAACTATGCCATCGTCGACGGCGTGCTGCAGACACAGCCCCTCATTGGCGGCTCCGCGCTCACCACCAACCGCGCCAAGTTCCTGCCCGAGCCGCGTTTGGGCTTCGCGTGGGACGTGCGGGGCAACGGCACCACCGCCGTCCGGGGCGGCTTCGGCCTCTACCACGGTCTGCTCGACGCCCTCGATTACCGGCTCGATCAGACCGCTCCCTTCAACACCGCCGAATCAATCAAGAACATTCCCGTCTCGGATCTGAATATCGCGCCGGGCGCGCCGTTGCCGGACGGCACCCTGGTTTCTCCCAGCAATGTGCAGCCTGACATCGCCACCCCCGCCGTGCTCAAGTGGAGCCTGCGCGTCGAACAGAAGGTCGCGCCGCAAACGGCCCTCACCATCGGCTATATCGGGTCGCACAGCTATCACCAGATCCTCTCTGAAGACATGAACGAACCCGTGCCCGCTTATCTCTCCAACGGAACGCCCTACTATGCGCCGGGCGCGGCCAACGCCAACCCCGACCTCGCCAATTCCACCTCGTGGGTGTCGCAGGGAGTCGGCCTCTATAACGCACTCGAAGTCGATGTGCGCCGAAGCTACGCGAACGGCCTCCAGTTCCGTGGCAATTACACCTGGTCGAAGAACCTCGACGACGGCTCGGCATGGAACACCAGCGTCAGCGGCAACACGCCCGCCTACGTCGAGTTCCCCCTCGACCCCAAGCTCGACTGGGGCCCGTCCGCCACCGACGTGCGCAACTCCGCCTCGATCAACGGCAGCTATGATCTCCCCTTTGGCCCTGGCCACGCTTTATTCAGCCACGCCACCGGCGCTGCCAAACTCCTCTCCGCGGGCTGGACCCTGAGCGCCATCGCGGCACTGCAAACTGGCTTCCCGTTTTCGCCCCAGCTCGGCTACAACCCTACCGGCAACGGAGACACGCGCAACCCCGTCCGCCCTGACTGGAATCCTGATTTTCACGGCAATCTCTATCCCCGCACAGCCAGCGAGTACTTCAACCCGGCCGCGTTTCTGCCCCCGGCAACAGGCACCTACGGCAACGTCTCCCGCGATGCCCTCGCCGGCCCGGGTCTCTCGCAACTGGACATCTCGACCGCGAAGAAGACGCGCCTCGCGGAAGGTGTCACCCTAGCGTTCCGCGCTGAATTCTTCAACATCCTCAACCACACCAACTTCCTGACGCCCAATGAAGTCGTCTACTCCTCGGCGAACTCCGGCATCTCGCCCACCGCAGGCGTCGTCACTGCCACCTCGACCACCTCGCGTCAGATTCAATTCGGCGCCAAATTGGAGTTCTAGCCCAGGGTTCAATGTGGGTGAGTAGCGAGCAAGGTTGCCCCCTCACCCGCGATCCGAATCTCAAGCCCCTCACCGATCGAGGTCAGAAGCGCGCGCCACGAGATAAAGCTCCCTCACATGAGCAGTCGAGCTTTTCCACCACGCAACTATTCCCCCCGGCCCGCGTTGTATCCTTCAACAGCCCGGGACCGGTGGCGGTTCCGGAAAACCAAAGATCGAAAAGGAACTGATCGTCATGAAAAAAACTGCACTGGCTGTCCTGCTTTCCCTGCTTATGCTGCCTGCGGCCGCCATGGCCCAGGTTGGAGTCTATGTCCGTGTCGCCCCGCCCGCTCCCATCGTCGAGCACTACGGCCCTCCCCCGCATCCCGGCTACGTCTGGATCGCCGGCTACCACCGCTGGGACGGCGCGCGCTACGTCTGGGTGCATGGCTACTGGGGCCGCCCACCCCATCCCGGCTGGGTCTGGGCTCCGCACCACTGGGTTCACCGTCACGGCGGCTGGGTCCTCGTCGAAGGCCACTGGCGCCGCTGACCTCATCCCCAGCTCCACCCGCCCCCCACAAACCGGCGGCGCCCGCAGCGCGCCGCCGCCCCACCAGAAACCGAAAGCCCTGATTCCAGGCGAACTGTCGAAGCCTGCCGGTGATCTTCTGTTGCTGTCTCCCTGTCCGTCTTAATCTCCTCTCCACAAACCACCTGCCATCATTGACATCTGCTGTCCCCGATCCCTGCGCCCCGGCTTACGCTATCATTCCCTTCGACGCCTATGCCCGATGAGACGCCGACAACCCCGCCCGCGGCCCATGACTTCGAGGGCGATTACCGCCCTGCCGCCCCCGCGCACCTCGACCCCGTCAACCCGCGCATCGAGCCAGTCGACGCGGCCTACCTGATGAAGCTCACCGACGCGCTCAACACCACGCTCGACCTCGATACCCTCCTCAACCGCACCTCCGAACTGGTCCGCGCCGTTATTCACTACCGCATCTTCGCCATCTTTCTGCTGAACGAGCGCACCCAGGAGCTGCGCATGAGATTCCAGATCGGCCACACCCCCCAGGCGGCCCGCATGAGGTTTCCGCTCGGCAAGGGGGTCGTGGGCCAGGTTGCCCTCACTCGCCAGCCCGTCCTGATCAACGACGTCTCTCAGGATCCCAACTACATCGCGGCCCACCCCGACGTGCGCGCCGAGCTCGCCGTCCCGCTCATCGCCAAGAACCGGCTCATCGGCGTCCTCGACATCGAGAGCGAGCAGACCGACTTCTTCCGCCCCGAGCACCTGCGCACCCTCACCGTCACCGCCTCGCGCATCGCCCAGGCCATCGAGAACGCCCGCCTCTACGCCCGTGTCTCCCGTCAGGCCCAGACCCTCGAAGTCCTCAACGAGATCTCCGTCGAGCTGGCCTCCATCCTCGACCTCGACCCGCTCCTCGAGCGCGTCGGCCAACTGCTGCGGCGACTGATCGACTACCAGATGTTCTCCATCATGCTGCTCGACGAGAAGGGCGATACGCTCATCACCCGCTATGCCTGGCGCTTCGGCTCGTCAAACGCCCCCATGCGCCGCATCGCCATCACCAGCGGACTGGTAGGCGCGGCCGTGCGCGAGTGGCGGCCCATCAACGTCCCCGATGTCAACAAAGACACGCGCTACCTGGCCATGAATCCGGAGACGCGTTCGGAGCTGGTGATTCCGCTCTTCTACAAAGGCCGCGTCATCGGCGTCCTCGACCTCGAACACACCCGCCCTGCCTTCTTCAATGACGAACACGAGCGCACCCTGACCACCCTCGCCGCGCAGGTCGCCATCGCCATTGAAAACGCCCGGCTCTACCAGGCTGTTCGCCGCCAGGAGCGCCAGCTCGAGAAAGACCTGGCCATGGCCCGTGAAGTGCAACTTCGTCTGCTGCCGCCCGCGCCGCCCCAGCACGCCAACGCCGAACTCGCCGTCCGCTTCTTGCCCGCTCGCACCATCGGTGGCGACCTCTACGACTTCCTCGACTACGGTCCCGGCCGCACCGCCATCGTCCTCGGCGACGTCAGTGGCAAGGCCGCCCCCGGTGCTCTGTTCGCGGCATTGGCCAGCGGCATCATGCGCTCCGCCGCGGCTCAGGAGCCCGGGCCCGCCGATATGCTCGCCCTCCTCAACGACGCCCTCCAGGAACGCAAGCTCGAGTCCCAGTACGTCACCATGCTCTTCACTGTCTGGAACGACGACAACCGCACCCTCCACGTGGCCAACTCCGGCGCCGTGCAGCCCATCTTCTGCCGCGCCGGCTCATCGCTCACCGTAAAAGCCGAAGGCTTCCCCCTCGGCCTCTTCCCCGACGTCACCTACGAGGAGTTGAGTATGGCCACGCAGCCCGGTGACGTCGTCGTCTTCGTCTCCGACGGCATCCTCGACGCCGAAAACGAAAAGGAGGAGATGTACGGCCAGGATCGCCTCTCCGATCTGCTCTGTTCCCACCGTGACCGATCCGCCCAGGAGATCGCCGACGCCATCCTCGCCGACGTCACCCGCTTCCAGGGCACGCACGACCGCTTCGACGACGAAACCATCATCGTCCTCCGCGTTCGCTAGCATCCTGCGATGGAACGCGGGCCACTCAAAGAGCGTACCTTCACGGTTCGGCGAAGACTGATGCCTATCAAAGGGCGCACTCTCAGAAAGCGCATGAATCCCGGATGTTCTGGGCTCCCCTCACGACCTGGAGTGCCTATCCTTTCCGCCCCTGTGTGGAAGGATGAGTCTTCCAATGCTTGGGCGAGTCGTCTCCATCAACAATGGCAGCATCAAAGGAGGTTATTCGGACGATGAAAACGGAAGGCAGACTCATCTGGGCTGTGATTGCGGCCTCGGCTCTCTGGATTGCGGCCCTCCCCGCGGGCGCCGCCGCCCAAGCCTGCACCGTCGATCGTGCCACCGGCACCACCATCGACCCCAGCCCCTTCCTCAACAACGCCCTGGGACCGCAGTGGAACGCGGCCACCAACCGCATCGCCTATATGGCGAAAAATGCAGCCGGTTACTTCCGCGTTTATATTGTCAAGCCCGACGGATCCGGCACACGCGATCTCACCGCCGCCATTCATAACATGCCCACCAAGCACCAGGGCGCGCCCTACTGGGATCCCTCCGGCCGCTATCTTTTGTTGGTCGCGGAAAAGCAGAGCTGGCATGGCGCGACGATGTTCGGGAATCTCGACTACGGCGCGCTGCCCGGCTTCGGCACGCACGACGATCTGTGGGTGGTTGCGGCTGACGGCAGCCGCGCCTGGCAGCTGACCGACCTTCCGGACACCAGGTACGAGGGCATTCTGGTCCCCGTCTTCTCGGCGGATGGTAGGCACATCGCCTGGTCCCAGCGCCAGGATAAAGGAAAGTACACAATCAAGGTCGCCGACTTCGTCACCTCACCCCAACCGCACCTGGCCAATACCCGGACCTACGAACCCGGCGGATTGGCCTACTACGAACCCGGCTCCTTTACAACCAACGGCAGGTTTCTCCTCTACCAGAGCGACCAGGACACTCACAGTTTCTGGTTCAGCCAGATCTACCGGTTGAATCTGGCCACGGGAAAGAACACCCGCCTGACCCAGGGAAGGCAGTACAACGAGCATCCCGTGGCTGTGGCCACTCCAAGCGGGGAATGGATCATCTACATGAGTACGCTGGGCGTCATCCGCCGGCCGCTGCATTTGATGCTGGGGACCGAATGGTACGCCATGCGCCTGGACGGCAGCGGCAACAAGCGGCTCACATGGATGAACTCGCTCGACCGCGCCAACCCCGAGTATGCGCCCGAACCCCTGATCGCTGTGAAGGCGACGCTGAGCCCCTCCGGCACGTTCTTCCTCGGCGACATCGAGAACCATCTGGGCAGGCAATCCGGATTCATCAAGGCGGTACGGTTCACCTGCAAATGATGCCCATCTGCCGTATCTTACCCACGTCTAAGCGGCCATTTTCACAAAAAACTACGGCCGGCCGTCGCGGTAGGCGACGGCCGGCCCGTGATGCTGCATTTGAATTTGAGGCGTCAGAACGAGATCCTCATCGATCCTTGCAGCGAGCGGCCGCCACCGATACCGTTCACGGTGCCCTGTCCGCTGCCCAGCGTGCCGGTGACCTGACCGAAGTTTGAGGACGTCATGCTTCCGTTGGGAAGGCCAAACTGAGGCGAATTGCTGAGCTGGACAGCATCGATACGCGCCTCGAGGGCCATCTCACGATAGAGCCTGAATGTCTTTGCCAGAGAAAAGTTGTCCTGCACGTAGCCGGGGCCGCGAAACTGGTTTCTGCCGGTGTTGCCCAGCCCCGGATTCGGGCATGGCGTTGTGGACCCTGGGCAGCCTGCGGGCTGCGAGAAGTTCGACGTGCTGAACCACTGGTTTCCGGGCCCGATGCGGTGAAGGACGTTCAGGTTGCCGCTGATGCTTCCAGTTTGCGTGGTTCCGGGCGTATTCAGCGTTCCGCCGTTTGCAGTGACCGTAAACGGCAAACCCGAAACGGCGGAGATGATTCCAGAAAGGCGCCATCCGCCGAGGACGGCGTCTCCAATGCCGGAGTTGAAGAGTGCATGGCCGCGGCCGAAGGGCAGCTGGTAGATAAAGGTCTGCTCGAAGTTTTTGGCGCGGTCAAAGTCCGCCGGAGCATAGTTTCTGCGGAGGTTGATGAAGAACACCAGGCTGCCGTTATCGTCGCCGCCGGTGGCGTAGTCGAGCGCCTTGCCCCAGGTGAATCCGGAGGTAAAGGAGAGGCCGTTCGAGAAGCGCTTCGTAAGCTGGGCCTGCAGCGACTCGTAGTTCGAAGAGAAGCCCAGGAAGTATTCATTGGTAGCAGCCGTGCGGCCGGTGGCGCCGCCTGTGAAGGCGGTCGAATCCTCCGGATCCGAGGCGTTGCCGCCGCCATAGGTGCTGGGCAGGTTGATGTTCTGCGACAGATTCATGCGCGTGCCGTGGTTGGCCACATAGGCGATCTGGAGCGAATAATTGCCTTTGAAGGCCTGTTGCACGGCCACATTCCAGGCGGTCGCGTAGGAGTTCCTGAAGTTCTTAGGAATGTACGTGTACACCTGCGAGATCAACTGGGGGGTATTGGCGGGAATGATTCCGTTGGTGGGAATGGCAACCGGGACCGGCGCCGGGAAGCCGGCCTGGAAGGTAGCCGTGGTGACTCCATCCGCAAGCACGGCCGGAGTGTATGCCGAACCGCCCGCGGGCTGATAGCTGTTGTTGGCGCGGATGGGGTAGTTGTACGCATAGGTGTTATCGGTGAACGGCGTATAGCTGATACCAAAGCCGCCGCGGACCACCGTATCGTTCGAGACGCGGTAGGAGAATCCGGTGCGGGGAGCGAAGTAGTCGTACTTGGTGACCAGGCCGAGGTTGGAGGGGTTGCTGGCCAAGCCGGCCAGAACCAGAGTGTTGTTGCTGGGGTCGTAATTGGAGAAGCCTCCGGCAATCCTCGGCGTTGCGGGGGGATAGAACTCCCAGCGCAGACCGTAGTCGATTGTCATCTTGGGTGTCGCCTGCCATTTGTCGGCAGCGTAGGCAAAGAACCACCACTGCCGGTAGCAGGGGAAGAAAGTGTTGAGGTCCCGGCCCGTCTGGCTGGGCTGATCGAGCAGGAAGCTGGCGATGTCGTTGATAGCGTTGGTGCTGGCTCCCGCCTCTGAGGTCTGGTTGGCCGAGAAGGTGAAGGCGCCGCGGGGGCTGAAGGTCTGGTCCTGCAGCAGATCATCGCGCACACGCCGGAGATCGACGCCCCACTTAATGGTGTGGTTGCCTATGACTTTGGTCCAGTTGTTCACAACGTCGATGTTGGACTCGGCCCTGATCCAGGGCAAGGAAGCAGAGTAACCAATCAGCGGCGAGGAGAAGGTGTCGCTGAGGGTCAGGCCAACCTGCCCGGTGGTGAACGGCTGCCCGGAGATGTTGACGCCCGGAATGCCGAGGGTGGTTGCGTCACTGGTTCCATAGTCGATGGGATTCGCGGAGTTGCGGAGGTGGGCGACGCCAACGCGGATCTCGGTAAAGAAGGTGGGCGAGAAGACATGATCGATGTTCCCGCCGGTGCTGTACGTAGCCTGCTTGCCGTTGGCTTCAAAGCCACCGCCGGCGGGACCTCCGAGGAAGGCTCCAAAGGCAGGTGCCTGATAGGTGGAGGTGTTTTGATAGCTATAGCGGTAGCTGATGTGATTTTTTTCCGAGGGCGTGAAATCGATCTTCACGTCGTAGCTGTTGGCCCCCTTGGTGAAGGGAAGATTGGTGGTGTAGTTGTTTGTTGGAGCTGACAGCGGTTTGGTGCCGTTCAGGGTCCCGTACTTTCCAGCCGCGGCAACGAGATCCTGAAGGATGGCGAGCGAGACCGGATTGACGCGGCCGATCGGAATCTGGTTGTTTACGAACTTCTGGCGCGGGCTGGAAGTGGTTCCGGTGCCGGTCGCCGGGTCGTAGATTTGTCCCTGGCCGGTAGTTGTGTTCAGGGCGGCGCTCAGGTCGATGTTTCCGCTGCTGTTTGCGGTGTAGTAGCGAGCATCGGGAATGGTGAAGGTGCTGCCGATGGCCTCGTGGTCGATGGTGCGCAGATAATCCCCGAAGAAGAACAGCTTGTCCTTGATGATCGGGCCGCCGGCGCTGCCGCCGAAGTAGTTATAAGAGAGATGGCCGAGCGGCCCAGCGAAGTAAGATCGGGCGTTGACGGCGTTGTTCTGGATGTACTCGTAAGCCGAACCATGGAAGTAGTTGGTCCCCGACTTGAGAGTGACATTGGTGATGGCGCCGACCGAGCGGCCGAGCTCGGCTTCGTAGTTATTGGTGGAGATGTCGACGGATTGAATAGCTTCGGCGGGTGGAATGAGGATTTGCAGCAGGCCGGTGCGCTCGTCGTCGTCGATGCCTTCGATCTGGTAGAGGTTGGTTACGCGCGGCATGCCGTTGGCTTCGGTCTGCAGGGAGTCAGCCGCGTTGAAGAACTGCGAGTGCTGGAAGACCGCGGGCGCCACGCCGGGCACCACGTTGAGCAGCGACTGATAGTTGCGGTTGGTTGTGAGTGGCAGTTCCATAACCTGCGACGCCTGGATCTTGGTGCTGATGTCGGCGCGGTCGGTCTGCAGCAGCGGCGGGGCCGTCGTCACCACCACCGTCTCAGAGACATTGCCGGGCGACAGCGTTACGTCAACACGCGGCGATGTGTTACTGAGCAATTCGATGTTTTGTTGTTCTGACTTCTTGAATCCCTTTGCATCCACGGTGATCGTGTAGTTGCCGGGCTGCATGTCGGGAAAGGTGTAGTTGCCGCTCCCGTTGGTCATCGTTTGGTGCGCGGAGCCGGTCGAAGTGAGTGTCGCCGTCACCGTGGCGCCAGGAATCGCCGCGCCCGTCTGATCCGACACCGTGCCCAGCAGCGTTCCATTCACTGCCTGCGCCGCCAACAGTTGCGCCATGCCAAGGGCGCAAAGCGCCAAAACGCCTCGAAGAACCATTCCTGTTTTTCCGTATGCAACCATTCAGTGCCTCCGTAGTAAAGCATCCTGCGATGGCATCGGACCGTTTTCTGCCCGATGCCGAAGAACTCCCGAGGCGACTCCGCCTTCGCTTTTACCGCGGGGCCGACAGAGGTACCCTGGGAGTGCGCCGCCTTCGCGAGTACCCGCCCGCAAGCACGCTGTACAAGTCGTGAAGCGGGCAAAACGGACTCGCTCTGGAACGGCTTCCTGGCCTCCCGCACCCGCGTGCCAGCGCGCGGCAAGCCGCTGCCGGGCGCAACTTCAGATCGCGGGAACATGTGGAAGCCAAACCGTGCGAATGTCCCTCCATCGCGCCGATTCTCGCAAGGTTGTTACCGTATGATACGTTTGCAACGTCGTATTATCTTATTGACTATAAATATAGTTATCTATGCATTCACCCAGCCGCATCATAGCGTACGTCCCCCCTGGCCGCTTCCATCCGGGCGATGACAACTCTCGATTCCGTGAGGTATGATACGGGCCGTTCAACGGAGAGAGTTTTTCTGATGGCCGAGACGACGCATGCGGGCCCCTGCTGGACTCCAACCTCCGAAGAGGAGAAGCAGCTCGTCCGCAGAGAACTCGATGCCATGCTGGCCAGCCACCCCTTCCGCGGCAGCAAGCGATACCCCGCCCTGCTCAAACATGTCGTCGAGGCCACCCTCGACGGACGGCCTGCCAGCCTCAAAGAGCGCACCCTCGGCGTGGAGGTCTTCGGCCGCCATCCCGACTACGACACCAACGCCGATCCCGTAGTGCGGTTCAGCGCTGGCGAGGTCCGCAAGCGCATCGCACAGTTCTATCACGAAAACGGACACACATCGGTCGTCCGCATCGAGCTTCCCCTGGGCTCCTATGTGCCCGAATTCATCCTGCAGCCGGCTGCCGCTGCCGAGTCCCCTGCTGCGCCCCGCGATCCGGCGCTGCCCGCAAGCCAGGCGCGTTCACGCCGCCGCGGTCTCTTGGCCATCCTTCTCGGCACGGGGGCCCTCGGCGCGATCGTCGCAATAGCGGCGGTCTTTCTCCGTCCGTCGCCGCCGCCCGTCCGCGCTCTCGATGGCTTCTGGGCTCCGTTTCTCCGCCAGCCGGGAGAGGTCCTCATATCCGTTGGCCTCAGTCATCCCCGGTCCCTTGCGCCCGAGCCGCCCGACGCCAGTTTCCTCGACAACATCAAGGTGCCCTACCACCACGTAACCATGTCCACCGCCATCGCCATGGCCCACCTGGCCGGCATTCTCCAGGAGCACGGACGCGGCTACGAGATCAAAGATGCCATCGAGACCAGCCTCCCCGACATCCGCTCCCGCCCTCTCATCCTCATCGGCGCCACCAATAACGACTGGACCATGCGCCTAGTCGGCAGCCTCCGCTACCGCTTCGTCATCGACGGCACTCTCGTCCAGATTCGGGACTCCCGGGACCCCGGGAACCGCAACTGGCTCATTGACGTCTCCAAGCCCTTTTCATCGGTGCCCAGCGACTACGCCATCGTCGCCCGTTTCCACGATCCCACCACAGAGGGACCGGTCATCGTAGTCGCCGGCATCGGCCCCTATGGAACCGAAGCAGCCAGTGAATTCGTCGAGCTGCCCAGGTACTTCGATCAGGTCCTGCGCAGGTTGCCGCCCGGATGGCAGAACCGGAACATCGAGATGGTGCTCCGCTCCGACGTCATCGACAGCAAACCCGGCCCGCCCGTCCTCCTCGCCACCGATGTCTGGTGAGCCGCACCTGAGCTTGTCCGTCCTGTCCGATAAACTCTAGTAAACCGCAATTCTCCGGAGCTCTCTTGTCCATTGCCACCCAGGAACGCCTCATCCGCCCCGCGCGCAACGTCTACGGCAGCCTGCGCCTGCCCGGCGACAAGTCCATCAGCCACCGCTATGCCATGCTCGGCGCCTTTGCCGAGGGCACTTCCCGCTTTACCAACTTCTCTACCGGCGCCGACTGCGCCTCCACCCTCGCCTGCATGGAGGCCCTCGGCGCAAAAGTCCACAAAATCGGTGACGCTGCCGTCGAGGTCACCGGCGTCGCCGGCCGCGTCACGCCCGCAGCCCACGCCCTCGAATGCGGCAACTCGGGCTCCACGATGCGCATGATCTCCGGCCTTCTTGCCCCGCAGCAGGGCCGCTTCACCCTCACCGGCGATGCCTCGCTTTCCCGACGCCCCATGGAACGCATCCGCAAGCCCCTCGAAGAGATGGGCGCGAGGATCGTGCTCACCGAAGGTCACGCCCCCATCGAGATCGAAGGGACTCCGCTCCATCCCATCGACTACACCGCGCCCGTTCCCAGTGCCCAGGTCAAGACCAGCGTCCTCCTCGCCGGCCTGCAGACAGCCGGAACCACCGCCGTTCGCGAATCGGTCCGCACCCGCGACCACAGTGAGCTGGCCCTCCGCGCCTTCGGCGCCACCATCAACCGCACCATCGATTCGGTCAGCATCGCCGGCCCCCAAACCCTCACCGCCATCGATGCCACCATTCCCGGCGACCTCTCCTCGGCCGCATTCTTCCTCTGCGCCGCAGCCCTCTTCCCCGGTTCCAACCTCGTCTTCGACGCCCTTGGCCTCAATCCCACCCGCTCCAGCCTGCTCGACGTGCTTACCGCGCTCGGTGTTCACATCGCCGTCCTCAACCTTGAGGAAAAGCACGCGGAGCTGACCGGAACCGTCCAGGTCACGGCACCACCCCAGGGGCTCAGCTCAACCACCATCAGCGGCCCTCTCGCCGCCCAGCTCATCGACGAGTTACCGGTCCTCGCCGCCATCGGCCCTTACACCCGCGGTGGCATCCGTATCCGCGACGCCCGCGAGCTTCGCGTCAAGGAGTCCGACCGCATCGCCCTCGTGGCGAGCAATCTCCGCGCCATGGGCGCCGAAGTCCAAGAGTTCGAAGACGGCCTCGACATCCCCGGCGGGCAATCGCTTCACGGCGCCGCGATCGACTCCGGCGGCGACCACCGCATCGCCATGGCCTTCAGCGTCGCCGCCCTCCGCGCCCAGGGCGAAACCGTCATTCATGGCGCCGAATCCGCCGCCATCAGCTTCCCCGAGTTCTTCGACCTCCTCGACCTCGTTGCCGAGCGCTGACCGAGCATGAGACATCCCCTCAAGTAAGAAGGGGCCCGACGCACCGCCGGGCCCCTTCCTCGTCCGTCCGAAAGACGTTGTCATTCCGCGGGCGGGGTCATGTGCGGCTCGTTGCCCGGCTTGGCCGGATCCACACCCGGGACCAGCGGCGCCGTCTGCACGTTCCCGGTCGCCGCGTCGTTGAGGTTGATGCCGTAGTGCTGCAACGTCGTTGCCAGAATCTGGTACAGGCTCGCCCGGTCCTTCGCGTACTGTGCGTGCGCATTGATCAGGTTGTCCTCTGCGGTCGCCAGGTTGCGCTCCTGCAACAGCACGTTGGCCGTCGTCGACGCCCCCAGGTGCAGCTTCTTCTCTTCGGCATCCAGGCTCTGCTGGTCGTAATTCTGTGCGGCTACCGCAGCCTCCACCGCAGCCCGGTCGTTGCTCAGACCGTACTTCGCGTTCGCCACCTGCATCCGGATCTCGGTGTAAAGCTGCTCCAGCCTCAGCTCAGCTTGCCGGTACTCCATCAGCGAACGGGCCTGCGTCGCCTGCGCCTCCCGGTTGCTCAGTGGAATCGTCAGGTTGAACCCAACGCCCTTGTCCGGCGCCGAGCTGTTGAAGAGGTTCTGTACCACGCTTCCGTAGCCCCGCGTCGGAAACGTCCCCGGCGCATATAGCCCGCCCGTTTCGAAGTCCAACGCATCACTGCTCTGCGAGCCGCCCAGCGCGCTCGACCCGTAGAAACCGTACGCGTCCAGCGTCGGCAACAGCGCATTCCGCGCGCCCCGCAGCGTGATCTCGTCGTTGCGCAGCGTCAGCACCGCCTCTTCCAGCTCCGGCCGCCGCTTGAACGCCTCCTGTACCAGCGCCTCCACCGGCTCGCTCTCCTCCGGTATCGGCGCCAGATTCACCCGGTCCGTCGGAATCACAGGCGCCGCTGAAAGCACCGGGTCGTTCAGGTTCCGCGCGATCGCCTGCTTCATGATCTGCTGCTGGTAGTTGAGGGAGTTCTCGGCGCTGATCAGCGCCTCTTTGTCGCTCGCCACCCCTGACTCGGCATTCACCACGTCCAAAGGCGCCATCGTTCCGATCTGCAACTGCTTCTGATCGTCCTTCAAAAGTTGCGTGCTCTGGTCCAGAGCACGCTGCTTGGCTTGCACGTCCTCGTACGCTTGCACCAGCCCCCAGTAGATGTTCTCCACCTGGTTCACCGTGTACAGGATCTGCTGCCGGAACGAGGCGTTCGTGATCCGCCGGTCGTTAATCGCCTGGTAGATGAACCGCTTGTTCACCCAGAACCCCGCCCCTTGCAGCAGGTGCTGCGTCAGTGTCGCCTTGAACACCGATTCCAGCAGCGGACTGTAGTCCTGGAACGGGTTATCCGTCGTGATCCGCTCGTTGGTCAGTGATACCGCCAGGTTCGCGCCCGTTTCGAACCCCTTGTTGAATGTAAAGTTGTACTGGTCGGTGTTGGTCGTCAGCGTCGATTTGCCGCCGGAAAAAAGCGTGTTCGCCTGCGGCGCCGTCGCCCGCTCCAGTTGCACATTCGCTGTCACCGACGGGTCCAGAGCCTCCGGTGTCGGTCCCGCCCCGGCCGTCGTCAGCGTCAATCCGTTCACGCCCGAACCCGCGCCCCCCGAACCGACGGTCGTGCCGCCCGGCCCGCCACCGGTGGTGAGCGTCGAGGTGGAGCCGCCCAGCGTCCCGGTCACCAGTCCCGACGGCGCGCCCAGCGGCAACGCGCCTGACTTGGTCCGCAGAATGTCCGTGTCCGCAATGTCAAGGTCGTAGCGCGCGATCGCTATGTCGTAGTTGTCCTGGATCGCCAGGGCCAGCGCGTCCGACAGGCTCAGGTAGATCTTTCCGTCCCTGACCAGGTCGCTCAGCCGCACCGCGTTCTCAAAGTTCGCCTTCGGTATCGAGATCGGCCTGTACCGGTCGATCGGATTCCCATCCCATGGCACAAACGGTTTTGAGTAGTCCCGATTCAGACTCCGCAGCGCCAGCGGCTGGGTCGGCTCCGGCGTCGGTGCCGGCGGCAGCTTCGATGCCGCTCTCTCCGGCGACCTCTGCCCCGCCCCCAACTGCTGCCCGAACCCCTGCGGCATGGTCGCCATCAGCGTCAGCAGCACTCCGGCCACGGCCTGCAGCCGCCCCGCCCTTCTCTGCACCGGCCCCCCGCCGCTCATGCCGCCCGCGGCCTTGTCCTTACGGCCCGGCGCACACGCGCCCGGCGCCTCACTACGAAGGAAATCCATGAGTCCTCTCCACAAATCTCTTATGGTATTTCAGATCATCCTTCCTCAAGACGGTCGCCCCACGGTTTCGGATGCAATTTTCCACCGTCCCATCCCAACTCCGATCCTGCGAAAGCACTACCTCTTCCACTGTTACGCGTGCCCCGCTCACCCTGTTCCCGGCCTGCAACGCTTCTCCCGCCTGAGCTTCGCGCCAATGCATCGATCCTCATCCCTGACGCGCTGCACATTTTGGCTGAGAACAGTTAGTTTTCCTGTCTCCGATCGAATTAACTAACTGGTTAGTAAAATACTCCACTGCTTCCTCGCTTGGCAAGTTTCCCCTGTGCAACCTCTTGAGATTCATTTGGGTCAGCGCGTCGAAGTCAGCGGTTGACCTGCCGCGATCTGGCAATCCGACACCTGTGCCGAGGCTCACAGCGATTGCGGGCCGGTCGGCCCAGACTTTCAAGCGACATCCACGGAGGCGCCCATGGACAAAGAAGCTCCCTCAAAGTGCTCACCCAGGATACGCGTCGACCCGAGCGGCATTGCGGGTTGCCTTTGGTTCGCAGCCTGGCTCTTCACCATCGGATACCTTCATCTAAGCTTCTGGCGAGGCGTTTTCGCCATCGTGGTGTGGCCGTACTTCATCGGCGCTCACGCTGGTTCTCTCATGCGTTAACCCGCTCCGGGCCCCACTCTCGGCGCGCCTTTGTTTTGCGGCCAGAGTGGGGTGAACCTTTGCCCAGCTGCATCGGCCCCCACCGCCAGGCGCACGCATCCGAATCGTCTTCCCAGGTCACATCATTCGTCCCGCAGCGTCTCCGCCGGCGCAATCGATGCGACGCGCAAGGCCGGAATCGCCGTGGCAAACAGGGCCACAGTCCCCAGCACAACCACCACGCTGAGCAGCGTCGGGACGTCGAACACTCCCACCCCGTAAAGAACACTCCGCAGCACGTGCAGCGTCCCTGCGCACAGCGCCAGGCCTAGAAGCAGCCCCAGCACCGCTGCACGGACACCCGGCGCCCCGATCTGCACCATCGCCCTGCGTACCGTAGACCCCAGCGCCAGCCGGATGCCGATCTCCCGGGTCTTCTGCGCCACTAGGCTCGCCACCAGCGCAAAGATTCCCACGGCGCTCAGCAGCAACGCCAGCCCTGCCATCACTCCCAGCAGCGCCACTTCGATCCGCTGCATCGCCAGCGTCTGTGCCTCCAGGTCGCTCATCCGGTAAAACCCCGAGAACGGCAGTCCCGGGGCCGCGCTGGCCAGCGCCTTCTGCATCTCTTCCGTCAATCCCGCGACCGGCCCGGCCGTCCGCACAATCCAGTCTGGCTGGTGCCAGATATGAAGCATCGCCAACATCCCCGGCTGCGTCATCTGCGCCGCCGGAACATACACAGTCTCCTCGGTCTGGAGCGGCGCCACGGGATCGAGCCCCGAGGCAAGCTGCACGTCGCCCACCATCCCCACGATCACCAACCCTTTGTTGAGCGTGCGGCCTACGGGGTCGGCGCCGCCATAGAACCTCCGCGCGAAGGCCTGATTCACAATGGCCACTGGCTGGGAGTTCGGACCGTCGGAACTCGCAAACCTGCGCCCCGCAAGCAGCGGGATCTCGAGCGTCTCAAAGTAGCCCGGCGTAACGTAAGTAAAATCGGAACCAACCTGCTCGCCCGCCTCTTTGCCGTCGGCCAGGGTGAACTGGCCATTGGTAATGCGCTCGAAAGGCAGAGTGAGCCCGACGGCCGCACTCTCAACGCCGGGAATTCTCCGCATGGCCGCCGTGCTCTCGTCGAGCAGTGTGCGGAAGGCTGCGGGATCGCTATAACGCACATCATCCAGTGAGGCCTTGGCCGCCATCACGCCTTGCGGATTGAACCCCGGTGGCAGCGTCTCCAGGTGCACCAGTGTCCGCACCAGCAGTCCCGCCCCCGCCAGCAGCAGCACCGTCAGCGCCACTTCGCCCGTAATCAAGGTCTGCCGCAGCCGCAGCCGCGTCGTGCTCCCAGCGCCCCGGCTGCCCATCGCTGCACGCAGATCCACCCGCCGCGCCGCCAGCGCCGGCAGCATTCCAAACAGGACGCTGGTGAGCAGGGAGACGACCAGCGTGAAGGCCATCACGCGTCCGTCGAGCGGCGCGCCGGCCACCGGCAGATACCTCGCCGGCAGCAGCGCCAGCAGTCCTCGTAGCGCCAGATAGCCGATGCCGACGCCCGCCGTGCCGCCCACCACGGCCAGCACCAGGTTCTCTACCCACAGTTGCCGCTCCACCTGCCAGCGCGAGGCCCCCAGCGCCAGCCGCGTGGCGATCTCCGGCGTCCGCCGCGCCAACTGCACCAGCGTCAGTCCCGCCAGGTTTGCGCACGCGATCAGCAGAATCAGCCCCGCCGCAAGCATCAGAGCCAGCGCCCTGGGCCGCAGCGTCGCGGTCTCTCCCGCCTGCAGTGGCACACAGTAGAACGAGACCCGCGACGCCTCGTCTTCCGCTGCCAGGTACTTGGCTGGGATGGCCCAGGCGCGGCCAATCTGCGCATCGGCCTCCTGCCAGGTCGCGCCCCGCCGCAGCCGCACGATCACGTCGTAGTTGGAACCGCCGCCCTCCCCGCTCCTGCTCGGCTGCAACGGCGTATAGACGTCGGCGTTCAGGGGTGTCGCCGCGCTCTGGGGCAGAACGCCGATGACCGTGTACAGCGCGCCCTTCAGATGAATCCCCTGCCCCACAATCGACCGGTCGCCACCGAAAACGTTATGCCAGAGACCATAGCTGAGGATAACGGCGTTCGGGCCGTTCGGCCGATCTTCCGCCGGGGTGAAGTTCCGGCCAGCCGCCAGGCGAATCCCCAGCACATCGAAGTAATGCTGCGACACACGCCCGTCATGTACATAGGCAATCCGTCCCGCCGCGTCGAGATTCACGCCGGAAACGGAGCCTGAAACCGCGGAAATCAGCGCCGGCACGTTGTCGTGCAGATCGAACCACTGCGTCCCGTCGATGTGATGCGGCCCGTTGTACGGCTCCTTGCCCTGCATGTTCCGGAAGATGGTTCCCAGCCGGTCGGGATGCGGATAAGGCAGGCTGGTCAGCATCAGCGCGTTGACGATCGAGAAGATAGCGGTATTCGCCCCGATGGCCAGCGCCAGGGTGACGACAACCGCCGCGGTAAACCCCGGATTCCGCCGCAACTGCCGCACGGCAAACTTCAGATTCTGACCGAGTGTCCCCATCGAAGCTCCTTCCTCCGTTCGAGATCAGCGCACGCGGGCCACGGTAGCATAATGAGGGCGCAGCGTTGCCCAAATGCCAGAGACGCCAGCCCTTGCTCCTGCACCTCGGGAGCCAAAAAA
>Ga0335072_10002081_pt1 | contig 31592 bp, 23 predicted proteins | sample Lox_Sample_21_FD_206725 | JGI IMG/M metagenome (GOLD analysis project Ga0335072, IMG submission 206725) | Soil microbial communities from Loxahatchee National Wildlife Refuge, Florida, United States - Lox_Sample_2.1 | ecosystem: Environmental > Terrestrial > Soil > Wetlands | place: USA...
CTTCGCCTTTCTTGCCTTTGGCCAGAGCCGGCTCGAAGGACCGGGCTTTTCGAATGATCTCGTCGACCACCTTTTTGCAAAGGTCGTTGGCGTCATCCACCATGTATGCTGGAGTGGCGTAGTCGTCTTCCTTCTCGAGCACGTCGAGAATCTCGTCGTCGAGTTTGAGTTTCACGACGGCGCCCTTGAAATCCAGCCATTTGGCGGCGTACAGTTTGCGCACTTCGGCGGCGACGTCGCGTTCCCAAATGACTACCTGGGAACCGAACTTCTGCGGCGGAGCTTGTTGCGCCGCCTTTTGCGCCAATCTCTGCTTGTACTCCGTCTGCTTCTTCCTGACGTCGCTTTCCTTTCGGTCGATCAGGTTGGGGTACTTCTTCAAGGCGTCGATGGTTTCCGAGTGAATCGCGGGCTTGCATTTATCCATGCAAGTCTTCGCCATGGCGCGAATCTCCGCCAGTGCCTTCAGCATCTTGTCGTAGTCGAAGCGGTCCTCGGCGACCTCAAAATCCTTGAGCTTCCGGTCCAGCCCGGGGTCGGTGAACATAACCGCCGGCCGGGCAGCTTTCCACCATTTCTCGTTAAACTGTGGGATCTCTCCTTTTCGCATTGCTCGTCACCTCCATCGGTTGAGTCAGGGCGACACTTACAAGATATTCAGATGTAAAACTACCGCGCTTGATACTATACACCTAAGATCGCCTCCGGGGAGATTTCCGCGAGAATCCTCGCGCCTCATTACAGGATGAGCGTACCGGGGCGGCTAATGATCGGGTAATAACCTAAGGCGAAACGACGCACCCGGTATATTCTGGTATGCTAAATTCGCGATGAATTACGAGGCGGGGGAGCGCATCGGCGATTATCAGGTCGTCGAGCGCATCGGCGCTGGCGGGATGGGAGCGGTCTACAAGGTCCGCAACCTGATCACCGACCGCATCGACGCCATGAAGGTGCTGCTGCCCGACCTGCGGCAGGCGCCCGACCTGGCGGAGCGATTCAGCCGCGAGATCAAAGTACACGCCAGCCTGGTGCATCCCAATATCGCCGCCCTGCTTACCGCCATGCGTGTCGAAAACCAGCTCCTCATGATCATGGAGTTCGTGGACGGCACCAGTCTCGCGAACCGTCTGCGGCAGGGCCCGCTTCAGTGCCAGGAAGCCGTGAACTACATCTGCCAGGTGCTTTCGGCGCTGAGCTATGCGCACCAGCGCGGGATCATCCACCGCGACATCAAGCCGGCGAACATTATGGTGACGGCGAATAAGACGGTCAAGCTGATGGATTTCGGTATCGCCACTACCACCGGCGGCGGAAGTCTCCAGAACCGGCTCACGGCGGCGGGCATGGCGCTGGGATCGGTGCATTATATGTCTCCCGAGCAGGTGAAAGCCGGCGCGCCGGACGCCCGTTCGGACTTATATTCGCTCGGCATCACGTTCTACGAGATGGTCACCGGGCAGTGTCCCATCCGCGGCAACAGCGAGTACGAGATTATGGCGGCGCACTTGGCGCTGGCGCCGCCGTCGCCCATCGAACTGAATCCGTTCCTGCCGCCGACGGTGGCGGCGATCATCCAGAAGGCGATCCAGAAGCGGCCGGATGACCGGTTTCAGACCGCGGCGGAATTCCGCGCCAGCCTGGAATCGCTCATGGGCACGTCGGTACACACGCCTCCGCAGCCAATGACCGCAGTGGCGGCAGGGCTGGAAGCTCTTGTGCGCACTCCGACGCCAGCATCGGGCACATCCATTATTAATCCCGCCATTATCGAAGCCACGGTGAAGGATCTGGCCGCCCACATCGGTCCGATGGCCAAGATCATCGTCAATCGTGCGGCCAAACAGGCGCAAAGTCCCAAGCAGTTATACGAGACGGTGGCGCAGGAAATCCCGTCGGTTGCCGACCGGATCAAGTTTCTGCAAAAGCGTGGGGCCTAGGCCTACGGGCACATAATGTGCCAGTCGAGTTCGCTAAGTTGCTGATTCTACCAAGTCGGGAGTAGTGTATCGGCACATTTTGTGCCGGCGCTACTCTCCTTCGAGCATTTTCATGGCTTTCGCCATGCTGATGCGCATGCGATCGAACGAGCCGGCGAGCACGCCGATTTCGTCCTTTCCGTGCACGGGCAGTTCGGCGGAATCGAGCTCGCCCTTGCTGATGCGGTCGGCCATGTCGGAGAGTTTCGATACCGGACGCACCACGATCAGAATAAGAGCAAGGTCGACGGCAATCAGAGTTACCAGCGCCACCAGGGCCATATTCGTGAGCAGATTTCGAAAAGCGCTGTCGGCCATATGGACGGGCAGGGAACCGGGCACGGAAACGATTTGCGCGCCGACGATTTCGTTGGGCTGCCAGCCGAATCCATTCTGGCTGCCGTAGATGGCAACCATTGCCGGAGGCGCCGCGGCGGCTGTGGAGTGGCACTCGAGGCAGGGCGGATTGGCCTTTAGAGGCTGGGCCAGATACCAGGAAGTTCCGTTGACGGTGTCGCGCGATCCGACTTTGCTTTTGATTGATGGATTATCGCGGAAGTAGTGGATGATGTCGGCTTCCCAATCGGCTGGACGGTCGCGCGGATTGGTGGGGTTGAGGGTGGCTTCCTTGTAGCTGTACTCGGGATACTTGACGCGCAGGTAGTTAAAGCTCTCGGTGGCGGCGTACGCCGGTACGGTTTGCGGGTGAAAAGCGCCCTTATCGCCGATGAGCAGGGGCTTGATCTGCTTGGTGGTGTAGTCGCGCATGGAGAGCGCGGTTTCCATCATGAGGTGCGCGTTTTCAATGACTTCATCGGTGGCGTTTTTTTGTAGAAAACCGTGCGCCAGGTAGGCGGAAAGAGCGAATCCAATTCCGAAGACGATGATAAAGACAAGGGTAAATTTTGCTACCAGTTTCATAACGTTCTCTGATGAGTGCGGTTAGCCGCCAGCATACAGACTCGGAGGCGATTTGTAAAGTTCATGCGGTTGTGGTCGGGCACACCGGGGTGAAGAACTCGGAGGCAGAGGCGATTTCCGATCATGAGTGCAATTTCTTGCGATAGACTGAACCTCATGATCGGACGACCCCAGGCGGGCGATGCCGCGCCCTACTTTGTCCCGTACATCGAGCAGGTCCCCGGCGATAGCGTGCTGGCGGTGATCGAGAGCCAGCTGGATGAATCGCTGTCGCTTTTCGCGGGCATTTCGGAGGAAGCGTCGCTCCATCGATATGAGCCGGACAAGTGGAGCATCCGGCAGTTGCTGAACCACGTGACCGATACCGAGCGGGCCTTGGCGTTTCGCGCGCTGTGGTTCGGGCGCGGGTTCACCACTCCCATGCCGAGTTACGACCAAAACATCGCGGCGGCGGGCGCGGCGGCGGATGGCGTTTCGTGGTCGGCGCACGTGGACGAGTTCCAGCACGTGCGCGAATCGACCGTCTCGCTGTTCCGCAATATGCCGGAGGAAGGCTGGAAGCGCGCCGGAATCGCCAGCGACGAGCACGTCACGGTGCTGGCCCTCGCGTTTCTGATCGCCGGGCATCTATCGCATCACGTGAAGATTTTGCGGGAGAAGTATTTATAGCCGGTATCGCGGCACTTTGATCTTCCGTAACGTTTCTGGTACGTTGGGTGCCATGCCTCTGCTCGAGCCCGTGATTTGGGCTAAAGGTACCGTTCTCAATCCGCAACACCTCCAAATCCAAGACCGCTTCCTGGTAGACTCGCTGCAGTTTCAACTTCAGGCGCTGAATTTCCGGCCGTGGGGCTTCCGCAGCCTGCGCGTGGACCCGCAAGCCCTCACCGCGGGCACGATTACGGTGTCGCAGGCTTCGGGAATCATGTCGGACGGGCTGCTGTTCGAAATCCCGGAATCCGACGCCGCGCCTTCACCGCGCCTGATCAGCGACCGGTTCGCGCCCGACCAGGAAACACTCGGCGTCTACCTCGGCATCCCGCGCTACCGGGAGCAAGGTCTGAACGTGACTAGCGGAGCGCGGGACGTGGAGGCTCGCTATCGCGCCGAAGTTGCCATGATGCGCGACGACAACACGGGACTTTCGGAGAGGCCCGTGATGGTGGCGAGGAAGAATTTCCGGCTGCTGGTGGAGGGCGAAAGCCTGGAAGGCATGTCGGTGATGCAGATCGCCAACATCCGCAAGACGCCGGCGAATGTCTTCCAGATGGACCCGCATTTCGTGGCGCCGATGCTCGATTTGAGCGCCAGCGATTACCTGCTCTCCATCGCGCGCCGGCTGGTGGAGATTCTTTCGGCGAAGAGCAGCACGCTTTCCAGTTCGCGGCGGCAGAAGAATCAGAGCCTGGCGGATTTCACGGCGTCGGACATCGCCCAATTCTGGCTGCTCTACACCATCAACACGTCGTTTCCGACCATCAGCCACCTGTTCGAGACGCGCGGCGGACACCCCGAAGCGCTTTACTCGGCGATGCTGCAACTGGCCGGGTCGCTGAGCACATTTTCGCAGAAGATTCACCCCCGCGATCTGCCGCTTTACGACCACGAAAACCTGGGCGGGTGCTTTACCGATCTCGATGAGAAGCTGCGTTTTCTGCTCGACACCGTGGTGCCGAGCAATTTCGTTTCGCTGCCGCTCAAGATGGTGTCGCCGAACATTTTCGCCACCTCGATCGACAAGGAAGAATACCTGCGCGGCACGCGCATGTACCTGGCGATGTGCGCCGACGCCAGCCAGGCGGACATCATCGGGCGGGCGCCGAACCTGATCAAGATCTGCTCCGGCGACCATATCGAACTGCTGGTGCAAAGGGCGCTGGCCGGAGTGCCGCTGATTTATTCGGTGAGCCCGCCGAGCGCCATCCCCCTCAAACTGAATTATCAGTACTTTAGCTTGAGCCAAAGCGGCGGTCCGTGGGAGACGATTGTGCGCGCACGGAATCTGGCGGCGTATGTGCCAGGGGAGTTTCCCAACCCCCAGTTGGAGCTGATCATTCTGCTGCCGACGGCGGGGTAGGGCAAGCGCAAAGATGGGAAAGGCGCTGCATCGCGGCCTGCGGGGCTATCGTATCGAGGCATGCAGGAACGAGTTTGCAACATGTGCGGCGCACGAGCAGTTTCCTGCCACGAGAGAGCCATCGTGAAAACCACCGGAAAATCAGAGAAGCGTTCCGGTTCCGCGCTGCAGCATGATCGGCCAGCATGAGAATGCCAGCCCGAGGAATTGTTGCGCAACCGCGCGCGGCGAGACTCCGTTTCTTTCGCAATGGAACTGTGGTTGCGGAATCTGAACTCACCGCACGATGACGTAGATCACAATCGCCAGGAGGAGCACCACAGCGATTGCGATGAGAATCCACAACAAATAGTTGGTCTGCTTTTTAGGAATGGGCGGGCGTCCGGCGGGTTTCTTGACGGCTTTCGCCTCGGGAGCGGCGGGCGGCGCCGGGGGCGGAGCTTTGAACATCTTGGTGAACTCGCTCGGACCCTGCTGCGCGGGTGCGCCGGCCGGTGCTTGCGCCTGCTGTGCCTGGAAAGCGCGAGTGGCTTCGCCGGAGGGATGCGCGCGCTGGGGCGGGGGAGCGGCTATCGGCTGGGCGGCCAATCCTTCCGACTCGAATGGCGAGTTCAGCATACGCGTAAATTCGCCCGGTTCTTTGACACCGCCTGACGATGGTGGAGTCGGAAACATCGACTGCGGCTGGGGCGCAGGCGGACGGCCGGTGGGAGGCGGCAAATTGGGCGTTTGCAGCATCTTGGTGAACTCGCCCGGCCCGGCAGACGCAGGCGGGAAACCGGCAGGCGCGGACGGCGGGAACATCGGCGGCGCTTGCGATGCGGGTCCGGTGGGCGCGAGCGGCGATTGCATCATTTTGGTGAACTCGCCGGGCTCTGCGGACTCGAACGGAAAATCTGTGGCGGCGCTTCTCGGGGGAGCCGCGGGCGGTGGCGCCGGTTGCGATTGCAGCATGCGGGTGAATTCACCAGGGCCCGCGGATGCCGGAGGTGCGGGCGGAGCGACTGGCGGCGCCGGGGACGCTGCGGCGGGCTGAGCTTGTAACAGACGGGTAAACTCGCCTGGTGCGGCCGGCGGAGGAGCGGCGGGCGGTGGTTCGGGTGCTCTCGGGGAGGGCTGGGTCTGCATTAGACGTGTGAACTCCCCGGGCTCGGCTTGCGGCGCGGGCGTGGCGGGCGGCGGCGTTTGGGAAGGTGCCGGTTGCGTCCGCAAGAGCCTCGTGAATTCGCCTTCAGCAGCAGCGGGAGGCGCTAGCGGTGGAGGTGCCGGCTGCGCCGGGGCCGGCGCAGGCGCCGACTGGGCGCGCATTAGTCGAGTGAACTCGCCTTCGGTCGCGGCAGCAGGAGGCGCGGCCGGTGCCGGCGGTGAAGGAGCAGGGGCCTGCGCAGGCGCGGACTGAGCGCGGAGCAAACGAGTGAACTCGCCTTCAGTCGCGGCAGCAGGAGGCGCGGCCGGCGCCGGCGGTGGAGGAGCAGGGGCCTGTGCGGGCGCGGACTGAGCGCGGAGCAAACGAGTGAACTCGCCCTCGGTAGGGGTAGGAGGCGCGGCCGGCGCCGACGCCGCGGGAGCCGGCGACTGAGCGCGCAGTAGTCGAGTGAATTCGCCTTCCGCGGACGGAGCGGGAGCAACATGCTTCGTCCGCACACGCGTTCCATCGCTCGCGCCAGCCTTCTCGGCGGCGACTCGCGTTTTCAGCGTGGTCATCCACTGCCGCAACGGCGGATTGCCGGCAAGAGCGTCGGTGACGACATAGGGTGTGCCGTTCTGATCGCCGGTTTCGAGAAAGCAGACCTGGTACTCGGGCGGCAGCGCGGCGATCTCCGCGAGCAGCGCCTCATTCGGCGCGTTATGGCCGCCGGCGAGTAAATGTATGGTTACAGACCGGCCCGTGGAATTCTCGCGGGCGGAAAGCGCATGATCGCTTTGCCCGGATGCGCCGGCAATACGCCCCGTGATCTGGAAGCGTTGATCGAAACTCATGTTTTTCCCTATACCTCCATGGACTTAGCAGCGCCCATCCAGTACCGCCAGTTTACCGCCGCGGCCCATTTCCTCATGCTTCACAGCCCCTGATATGATACAGTATCGCTGCTGCGAAATTCGCAGCACAAGTTCGGTGCTGGAACATGGCACGCCATTTGTCCTATGAGATCCCTGTCGCAAGTCGTGTGGTCAGAAGGCATGTACCTCGGCCCTCACGAATTTCAGGCGCAAGCACGCTATTTTGAAGATGCGATCCACTTCGCCGCGGACGCATTGTGGTACCAGGGGTATGGCCTGATTGGCGCCACCCTGGATAGCGACGCCTTGCGCAATGGAACTGTCAGCCTGGTGCATGCCTCTGGAATTCTGCCGGATGGCACGCCTTTTTCCATGCCGCAAGCGGATGCCGTTCCGCCGGTGCGGCCGATTGCCGAGGTTTTTCCGCCCACGCGCGATACGCTCACGATTTATCTGGGCCTCGAGCAGCGGAAAACCGGCGGGCGTAACTGCGCGGCTGGCGGCGATCCCGGAGAGTCGCGCTATTTCAGCGAAATGCGCAGCTTCAACGATGAAACCAACGGTGGGGACAGCCGCCCGGTCCCTATCCGGCGCAAGAACATCCGGCTGGTGCTGGAATCGGAGCTGAACGACCATATCGTGGCGCTTCCGCTGGCCCGCGCCCGCCGCGACGGCTCCGGTCATTTCATTTACGATCCGCTGTTCGTGCCGCCCTGCCTGCAAATCAGCGCCAGCGAGCCGCTGATGCTCATGCTGCGGCGGCTCATCGAGATTCTGGAGTCGAAGAGCAGCGCTCTCAGCCGTAACAAGGGGACCGGCGGACTGACGGAATTCTCGTCGCGGGACCTGGCGAATTTCTGGCTGATGCACGCGGTCAATTCCGGCCTGGCGGCGCTGCGGCATTTGTGGATCTCGAAGCGCGGTCATCCCGAGGAACTGTTCATGGAAATGTCGCGCCTGGGCGGAGCGTTGTGCACCTTCGCGCTCGACTCCCATCCGCGCATGCTCCCGGCATACGATCACCGCAACCTGGGCGAATGTTTTGAAAAACTGGACGAACACATCCGCACGCATCTCGAGACCATCGTTCCCACCAACTGCGTGGAGATCCCGCTCACCAAAATGGCGGACTATTTTTACGAGGGCGACGTCAACGACTCGCGCATGCTGGGCCGCGCGCGCTGGGTGTTGGGAGTTCACGCCAAGGTGGGCGAAGCAGAACTGATCGAGCGCACGCCGCAACTCATCAAAGTATGTTCGGCGAAATTCGTCGGGGAGCTGGTGAGGCGCGCCATGGCTGGCCTGAATCTCACCCACCTTCCGGTCCCGCCGCCGGCCATTCCGGCCAAACTGGAAAGCCAGTATTTCGCCATTGCGCGCGATGGTCCGTTCTGGGACCATATCGTGCAAACCCGCCGGGTCGGCATTTACGTGCCAGGGGAAGTGATCGACGCGGAACTTGAACTTTTGGTAATCCTGGATAAATAAAACGACAAGCAAAAAAAATCGGTAAGTAAAAGGACCCTCTGTTATGACATCTAACACCGCGACCGGTTCCGGCGCGCCCCGGGCCGATAATCTCGCGCTCATCTTCCAGGAAGTTCTCACGGCGATCGTGCGCCTGCGCTCCAACCGCCAGGAACTGACCGATGCCGAAAGCTTCCGCTACTCCATGCGGGAGGCGATTAAGGCGGCGGTTCAGGATGCCCGCAATCACGGCGGCTACAACGCCGACGATATCAAGATGGCGACCCTCGCACTGGTGGGGTTTCTCGATGAATCGGTGCTGAATCTGCGCAACCCGATGTTCGCCGATTGGCCGCGCAAACCACTGCAGGAAGAACTTTTCGGCATCCACATGGCGGGCGAACTTTTCTTCCGCAACCTGGAACAACTGATGGGACGGGCGGATTCGGCCGATCTCGCGGACCTGTTGGAAGTCCACTATCTGTGCCTGCTGCTGGGGTTCGGCGGGCGGTACAGCATCGGCGGCAAGAGCGAACTGCAGGCCATCACCAGCGCCACCGGCGACAAGATCAAGCGCATTCGCGGCGTGTCCTACGATCCCTTTATGCAAGTGATGGACGAAGCTGAAGTGGTGAAGGCGACCGACGATCCGTGGGTGAAGAAATTCGCTATCGTCGCGGCAGTTTGTCTGGTGCTGGTGATCGGAATTTTTGTGACGTTTAAAATCACGCTGGGCTCGAGCGCCCACGAAGTGAACGTGACGGCGGCGGACGCCAAACTGTAAGGGGATTGCGATGACGAAGAAGCATTACATAATCATCGGTTCCACGCTGGCGGCGTTCGGGGTGGCGGTGGCGTGGCTGGGGTCGAACGCGCAGAAAATTCCCGGTTTGAAGCACGCGGACCCCTTCGTGGTGCAGGCGGTCACTCTCGTGATCGGCGTGATTGCCGCGGCGGTGATGACCTGGATCATGACCCGGGGCGACAAGACGGAGGAGGGCGCCGGCGGCGGAGGTGGTGGGGCGGAAGCTCCCGCCGAAGTTACCGATATGGATGAGCTGCTGGCCGAGGCGGAATCCCGGCTGGCGGTGGCGCAGCAGCAAAAGGACTCAAAGATCGGGAAACTGCCGGCGATCATTTTGCTGGGCGAAACGGGCAGCGCGAAGACCACGACCATGGTGCAATCGGGAGCCGAGCCGGAGTCGCTGTCGGGCCAGGTGTACGAGGACAATCATATTCTGCCGACGCCGGCGGCCAATTTCTGGTTCGCGCACCACACCATGTTCATCGAGATGGGCGGGAAGCTGCTCGCGGACAACAAGGCTTGGGAGACGCTGATCGCGGGGTTACAGCCTTCGAAAGCGGCGCAAATGTTGGGCACCGCGCAGGAGATGCCGCGTGCCGCGCTAGTGTGCGTGGATGCGGAGGCCCTGAATTCTCCCAGCCCCGATCCGCTGGCCGCTCTGGCGCGCAAACTGCGCACGCAGTTAGCCGAAATCTCGCGGCTGCTGGGAATCAATCTGCCGGTTTATGTTCTGTTTACGCGCAGCGACCGGCTGTTGTTTTTCACCGAATATTTCAGCAAGCTCAACAACGAGGAGGCCACGCGCATTCTGGGTGCCACGCTGCCGATTGTAACGGAGCGAAAAGGCATCTACGCGGAAGAGGAGACCACGCGGCTTGGTAGCGCGTTCGAGAGGCTCTTCCGGCAGCTTTGCAACGCGCGCCCCACATTTTTGGCCCGGGAAACGGAGCCGATGCCGCTTGCGGGGATGTACGAATTTCCGCGCGAATTCCGCAAAATTCACCAGGGGCTGGTGCGGTTCCTGGTGGAGTTGTGCCGCCCGAGCCAGATCACAGTGGCCCCGTTCCTGCGCGGATTCTATTTCTCGGGCGTGAGGCCCATCGTGGTGAACGAAGTGGCGCCGTCGGCTCCCGCCGCCCCCGCTCCCGCGCCGGGCGGACGCGTGGGGGCCACGGGCATGTTCCGGGCGCAGGCGGCTGCTGCCGCCGCGGCCGGGGCGCAGCGCATTGTCGGGCAGCGCAAAGTGCCGCAATGGCTCTTCCTCAGCCATTTCTTCAACGACCTGCTGCTGGCCGATACCGCCGCGAAGGGCGCTAGTTCGAGCAGCATTCGCGCCAGCATGCCGCGGCGAATCGTACTGTTGACGGTATCGTTGTTGTGCCTGATTTACAGCGCCCTGCTGCTCGTCTCGTTCAGCAAGAACAAGACCCTTGCCAACAACGTGAAAATGGCATCGACCGCGATCAACGCGGCTGCCGCACCGGCCGCGGGCGAAGCGGCGTCGCTCGATTCTTTGAAAAAGCTCGAAACCCTGCGCCAGTCGCTCGAAGTGCTCACCAAATACAATCGCCACGGAGCGCCGTGGGGTTATCGCTGGGGGCTGTACATCGGCAACGATCTTTATCCCGATGTGCGCAAGCTGTACTTCGCGGATTTCCACCGCCTGCTGCTGGCGCCCACGCAGGATACCATGGTGGCGCAGATGCGGGGCCTTCCGGGCGCGCCGGGCCCGAACGACGAATACACCGGGCCATACAAGACTCTGAAAGCATACCTGGAAACAACGTCGAACCACGAAAAAGCCACTCGCGATTTTCTGCCGCCGGTGCTCACGGACCGCTGGGGCACGAGCCGCAACGCGGATCCCGACCGGATTGCGCTGGCGCAGAAGCAATTCGAGTTTTACAGCGACGAACTAGCGCTCGCCAATCCATATGCGAGCGATAATGACGCTGCCGCCATCGGCAATGCACGGCACTATCTCAATCAATTTGGTGGCTTGCAGCGGGTGTATCAAGCCATGCTCGCCGATGCCGCGAAGGCTGGACAGCCGCTCAATTTCAACAAGCGGTTCCCCGGGTCGGCCGAGGAAGTGATCGACGATTACACCGTGCAGGCGGCTTTCACCAAGCCGGCTTGGGATTTCATGAGGGCGGCGCTGAAAGATCCCGGCAAATATTTCGAGGGCGAAGCGTGGGTCCTCGGCCCGCAAAGCAGCGCCGATATCGACCGCAGCAAGCTGGCTCAGCAATTGGCCGGCCTGTACTACGCCGACTACATCAAGGAGTGGCGGCAGTACATGAGGGCGGCGCGGGTGGTGCCGTATGCCAGCCTGCCGGATGCGTCCAAGAAACTGGGGGCGACGTCCGGCAATCAATCGCCATTGCTCGAATTGTTCTGGCTGGCTTCCGGAAACACGGCGGTGGACGTTCCCGATGTGGCGAACGCATTCCAGCCGTTGGCGGCCGTGGTGCCCCCCTCTACCGTGGAGAAATTCTTCGCTCCGCCGAACCAGACGTACATGGGCTCGCTGGTGACGCTGCAAGGCTCCATCGACGCCCTGGCGCAGCAATCCACCAACGACGCCGCCAAGAACACCACGCTTTCCAACGCCACCGCGGCGCATGGGGCGGCGAAACAGGTGTCGCTGACGTTCAATCCGGACACTTCGGAAGCGCACGTGGATGCCACGGTGCTGAAGCTGATGAACGACCCGATCACCTACGTGGAGAATCTGCTGCGGTCGCTCGGGCCGGCGCAGTTGAACGCCGCGGGCCGCAATTTCTGCGGCGAATACCGCGCCATGTTCGCGAAGTTTCCGTTCAATCGGGCGTCGAAAACCGACGCGACGGTGGAGGACGTGAATACCATCTTCAAATCCCCGGACGGCAAGTTCTGGAAATTCTATTCCGACAATCTGACGAAACTGTTGCCGAAGCAGGGATCGGATTATGTGCCGCAGACCGTGGATGGCGTGACGCTGACTCCCGGCTTCGTGGCGTTCTTCAAGAAATCCGCGGCGTTCGGCGAATCGCTCTACACGGGCAACACGCCCGAGCCGCACTTCAGCTACACGCTGAAATCGGTGCCCAGCGATGGCATCGAGGGCGCGGTGCTGAGTCTGGATGGGCAGCAGGTGTCCTATTCGGGCTCGAACATGGTGTCGAAGACGCTGAACTGGCAAGGGGGCGCTGGCGCCACGCATGGCGTGAAGGCGACCTACATGCGCGGCGGGCCTAACGATTGGGACACGGAAGAAGGCCTTTGGTCGATCTTCAAATTCTTCTACCAGGCCGATCGTACGGTGCCCGCGCCGGGTGGCGGATATACGCTCGAATGGGTGATGCGCAGCGGCAAGGACGCCAAGCCGGTGATGATCGAGGGCGGCAAGGAACTGACGGTGCGCTTCCAGGCCGATGTTCCGATGTTCCAGAAAGACTTTTTTGCCAGTATGGCGTGCGTGGCGGAGGTGGCGAAGCAGTAGGGGATTAGGGGCGCGGCAACAATCGCTTCTGCACCTTCCCGAGGGCGGTGCGCGGGAGTTGGTCCACGACCACGAAGTCGCGCGGCACTTTGAACGACGCCATGTGCGCGCGGCAGCGAGCGCCGAGGTCCGCATTGTCGACCGGCTGGCGCGTAACAATGTAGGCCACCGGGATCTCGCCGCGCAGGCGGTCGGGAACTCCGGCCACGGCGGCTTCCGCGATTTCCGGCTGTTCGCAGAGGAAATCTTCGATCTCCCGCGGGTAGATGTTGAAGCCGCCGGAAATGATCAGGTCGCTTTTGCGGCCGAGCAGGGTGTAATAGCCATCGGACGAACGCTCGGCCATGTCCCCCGTCTTGAACCATCCATCGTCGAAGGCAGCACGGGTGGCCTCTTCGCGGCGCCAATAGCCGGCGAAAACGTTGGGACCGCGCAGTTGGATCTCGCCTTCGACGAGGCGTGCGGAAACTCCCGGCAGCGGAAAGCCCACGGTACCTGCGCGGCGCTCACCGGCGTAAGGATTCGACATGATCATGAGAGTTTCCGTCATGCCGTAGCGCTCGAGAATGGTACGGCCGAATTTGGCGCGGAATTCCTCGAAGATCTGCGGGGAAAGAGGCGCCGAACCGGAGACGAAGAGACGCATGAATCCTCCCACTTCGCGGGCGATTTCCGGAGGGAAATCGAGCAGCCGCACATACACGGTCGGGACACCGAAAAATAAGGTGGGATGGAAATCAAGAAATTCAGCGGGAGCTTTCCGGTGCTCGAATCGATCGAGAAGGCGCATGAGGCAGCCGCTCGCCAGCCACACATGGAGCCCGTTGCCGAGGGCATGAACGTGGAAGAGGGGAAGCGCCAGCAGGAATCGGTCGGCGGCGGTGATGCCCCAGCAGGAAGCGAGATTCACGGCATTGGCGGCGAAATTGTTGTGCGTCAGGATGGCGCCCTTGGAAACGCCGGTGGTGCCGGAGGTGTAAACCAGGGCCGCGGGTGCATCGCCGTCCAGCGCGATATCAGGGCGTTCGGCGCCGGGAGGTGTTTGCAGTTCCCCCACGCGCCACAGCGGCACGGTTCCGGGCATTTCCTGCGCGGAGACGACGGCTTTCGGTCCGGCATCGCCGAGGATGTGGAGAATCTCCTTCTCGCGATAGAGAACGTTGATGGGAACGAAGATCACGCCGAGCTTGACGCTGGCGAGATAGAGATCGATCATTTCGACGCAGTTCGAGAGATAGACGGCGAGGCGATCTCCGGATTCCAAACCGCGGGCGCGAAAAAGCGCGGCCATGCGATTGCTGCGCGCGTCGATTTCGCCGAAGGTGTAAGCGCGGCCCGCGAATTCGAGTCCGATTTGATCGCGCCGGGCTACCAGCGACAGGTCGAATAATTGGGCCAGGTTCATGCGCGCTCCGGAATAGCGCAGGCAAGGCCAGCCGCGACGAGCGAGAACGCGGCCAGGGTCCAGAAACTGATCTGAAAGCGGCCGGTCCAATCGGCCAGTGCGCCGACTGCCGGTGTGCCAACCAGTATCATCACGATCCCCACCATATTAACCAGACCGATGGCCGCGCCGGCGCCGGCGGGGACGAGCGCGGCGGCGCGATTGAAGATGGCGGCGTACGGCAGCCCGCAGCCGGTTCCCAGGACTACAATGGCGGCCCAGGTTACACCGATCGACCCGGCGTACGCGAGCGCGCTGCACGCGAGGGCGTTCAAGAGCATCGCGATTTGTAAAAGCGCCCTCATGCGGAGCCGCTGTGCCAGCCATCCGCCAAGCGGGCGCGACGCGATGCCGAGCAGGAGCACAAGGGAACCCATCAGTCCCGCGCTCTTCAACGGCAGGTGAAAATTGCTGCGCAGCAGCACGGTGATCCAGGCTCCGACCACGATCATGAGGCCAAACGAGGCCATCTGGATCACGCCCAGCAGCCACAACTCGCCGTGTTCCGCCACCGCGAGAAGGCCGGGCGCGGCGCGCACTACGTGCTTCTGATGGGGAGCGCCGGTGAGCCACCACAGCCAGGCGGCAGCGGCCACCAGCGCGCACGCCACGCACGCGCCGCGCCAGCCGAAGGCGTCGAGCAATTGCGGAACGGCGAAGAGCACGAATCCGGAGCCGAGCACGATGAACCCGCCGAAGATACCCTGCGCGATGGGCCGATCGCGATCGGAGGAGCGCACCACGATATAGCGAGCGGCCGCCGCGAAACAAGCCCCGCTGCCGATACCGACAAGCGCTTTCCAGAACAGCAATTGCCAATAGGCGCCGGCAAAGGCCATGGCGAAGTTGGCGGCGGCGATCCACGCCAGCGATACGGCCACCACGCGACCGGCGCCGAAGCGATCGCCGAGGCGACCGCCCGGCACCTGCATGATGGCATGAGTGAGAAAAATCGCGGTGGTCAGCAGGCCGGCGCGCGCCTGGTCGAAACCGAACTCGGCGCGCAGGACGGGGACGAGAGGCGCATGATTGGTGTAATTCGCGGAGAACGCGAAGCCGGCCGCGCAGGCCGAGAACAAGGTTCGTCGATCCATTTAGGGCCGTCGCGCCAGTTTACCATTCCTGCCGGGAGAACTGGCGGCGCACGATGTCCAGGAACGCTTCGGTAGCGGGATTGTCTGGTTTGGCTTTCATGCCGATGTCGATCGAGGTCCAATGAGGCGAGCGCAAACGTTTGAAGACGACGCCCGGAGTGGTAATGCGGGCGACGCAGGCGGGTGCGAGCGAAACGCCCAACCCGGCCGCGACGAGGCATAGGACGGTGGGCCACTGAGGCGCATGCTGCACGAAGTTGGGTCGAAATCCCTCGGCTTCGCAGCAGGCGACCGTACGGTCGTAGGCCAGGCTGCCCATGCGGCGCGCGAAGAGGACGAACGGTTCCTGCTTTAATGCCGCGGGGGAAATGGACGGCCGGGCGGCCAGCTTGTGGCGCGCCGGGAGGACGGCAACGAATGGCTCGCGGAGGATGGTCTCGATCATCAAGCTCCCCCGCGCCTCGCCATCGCGCAGAAATCCGAGATCGAACGTGCCGTCGAGGAGAAAGGGCACCTGGTCGTCGGTGGCGCCCTCGTGGAGACGGAGTTCCACGTTGGGGTGGACGCGGCGGTAGCGGCGGATGGCTTTCGGCAGGCTGGTGAACATGATGGAACCGGCAAATCCGACGGTGAGGGCGCCTTCCAGCCCGCTGCCCAGGCGGCGCGCCATTTCGACATCGCCGGCGGTTTTGGCGAGCGTGCCGCGGGCGCGCTCGACGAAGAACTGACCCACGCGCGTGAGTTTGACGCCGCGGGTGGTGCGGTCAAAGAGCGGATAGCCGAGGTTGCGTTCGAGAATGCGGATCTGCTGGCTCAAGGGCGGCTGCGCCATTCCCAACTGTTCTGCGGCGCGCCCGAAGTGCAAGGTTTCGGCGACGGCGATGAAATACCGGAGGTGGCGGAGCTCGATGCGGTCGCTCATATCGATTCCGTCTCAGTATAGAGGATTCGGATATTGGACATATTGCCGGAGGAGGGCGTACTTTTGAGAGTACAGAAGGAGGGTAGCATGTCACCGGCACTGGGACAGGTGATCATTCGCGAATTCGAGCCTGGAGACGAGAACGCATTCCGCCAGCTCAATGAAGAATGGATCACGCACTACTTCGAGATCGAAGCGAAGGACGCGGAGATCATCAACCATCCGCGGGAATGTATTCTCGCGCCCGGCGGACGCATATTCTTCGCGGTGCTGGGAGGCCGGGCGGTGGGTTGTTGCGCCCTGATCCCGGCAGAGCCGGGCGAATTCGAAGTGGCGAAAATGGCGGTAACGGCGGCATGCCGGGGGATGGGGATCGGCCGCCGGATTCTGGATGCGGTGGTGGAGGCGGCGCGAACGGCAGGCGCGCTCCGGCTGCGCCTGGAAACCAATCACGCGCTGGCCCCGGCGATCAGCTTGTACGAATCGGTCGGGTTCCGCCACGCGGCGCCGGGGCATCCTTCTGGATATGCGCGCGCCGATGTGTTCATGGAATTGACGCTTGACACGCCGCGCCAGTAGTGCTAATTTTCTAGCATGATGCTAGAAACACTGCAGGAGGCGGCGCGATGAGTTCGGGAACCGGGCTCAGCCGGCGCGAACGGCAGATCATGGATATCCTCTACCAGCGGGGCAAGCTCCCGGCGGCCGCGGTGCGGGAGGCGATGCCGGACGCGCCCAGCTATTCGGCGGTGCGCGCCATGCTCCGCGTGCTGGAAGAGAAGGGCCATGTCAAGCACCAGGAGGAGGGACTGAAGTACGTCTACGTCCCCACCGTGGCTCGCGATAAGGCCAAGCGATCGGCCGTGAAGCACCTGCTGGACACGTTTTTTGCGGATTCGCCGTCGCAGGTGGTGGCGGCGCTGCTGGATGTTTCGGCGCCCCGGCTCACCCGCGAGGACCTGGACCGCATGTCGGAAATGATCGAACGGGTGAAGAACGAGGAGCAGTAAAATGCCGGGCTGGTTCACCATATTGTGGGGCGCCGCCTGCAAGAGCACGGTCTTGATTGGCGTAGCGTGGCTATTGGCACTGGCGTTGCGGCGCCAGTCGGCAGCCATGCGGCATCTGGTGTGGACGGCAGCAGCGGCGGGCATGCTGGCGTTGCCGCTGCTCTCGGTCTCAATGCCAGCGTGGCGCGTCCGCAGTTCCACGCTGGGACCGCTGGTTTCGACGATCACGTTTCGGACTACCGCGGTGGCTCGGGCGGACTCCGACGGCGCGGCGGCGGCCACCGCCAGGCCGGAACAGCCCGCCACGCCCGGCACGCATGCCGACGTGCGATTTGTGGTTGCACTGCTTTGGGCCGCTGGTTCCTTTCTGGCGCTGGCCCATCTGGCGGCGGCGTGGCTGGCGATGTGGCGCAAGCGCCGCTTGGCTGCCCGGTTCGGTGCATGCGCGCTTCTGGCAGCGCTGCGGCGCGCGCTCGGGATCGAGCGCGAGGTAGCGCTGCTCGAAGTTCCCCGCGGCACGATGCCGCTGAGTTTCGGAGTGCTGCATCCCGCGATCTTGCTGCCCGCCGACGCGCGAGAGTGGAGCGAGGAACGCCGCCGCGTGGTGTTGCTGCACGAACTCGCACACATTCGCCGCGGCGATCTGGCGACGCAACTGATGGCGCGCGTGGCGGTGGCGATTTTCTGGTGGAATCCGCTGGCATGGAAGGTCTGGCGCGAATTTGTAAAAGAGCGCGAGCGCGCAGCGGACGATCTGGTACTTACCGCCGGCGAACGGGCAACGGCCTACGCCAGCCAACTTTTGGAAATCGCCCGATCCATGCAGGCAGCGCCCGCACTGGTATCGGCCGCGGCCGCCATAGCGCGGCCGTCACAACTGGAAGGACGCCTTATGGCAATTCTGGATGGAAACACGAATCGCAAATCGCTCTCGTCCCGCGCCCTGCTGGCGGCCACTGTGCTGACCGTGGCGCTGGTGGCGCCGTTCGCGGCATTGCAGGCACAGGATAGACCGGCTGCCGTGGCAGAACCCAATCTCGACGCCACGATCCAGTCGGCGGTGGCGCAAACCAATTACGAAATCCTCGATAACGCCGCCGCCAGCTTCCTTCGCGCGCGCAAGTATGACGAGGCGCAGAAGCTTCTGGAAATGGGGCTTACGCTGCGGGCGAAAAGCTCGGGCGAGAGCAGCACGGCGTACGCCGAGGGACTGATGAAGCTCGGCGACCTGGCCGCAAGGCGCGGGAAAGGCGCGGACGCGGTGAGTTTTTATACCGAGGCCGTCGCTTTGGGCGACACGCCGACAACCGTGCCTGGATTGATCTTTCTGGCGTCGAACGCGCTCGGCAAAAAGGATCCGGTCACTGCCGAAAGTTTCATCGATCGCGCGCTGGCAGTGACGCCATCGGGCACAGAGGCGGGCCGGGCGCTGACGGTGAAAGGCAATATCGCGGTGGCGAACGGGCTCGACGGCGTGGCCGAGCTTCAATATTTGCAGGCGCTGGCGCAGGACCCTCCCAGATCGCCGGAAGCGGCGCTGACCATGGAGAGTTATGCGAGATTGCTCACTTCCGAAGACCGCCAAGGGGAGGCCGATGCCCTTCTCGCGCAAGCCCTGCCGATCCGCCAGGCGCAGGTGGAGAAGATATCGACTCACGCGGCGGCTACGGTCACAGAGGGCGCTGTGAAAGTGGGAAGGGACGTTGCGCCGCCGAGGCTGGCGAGCAAGCAGGAGCCGGAATATTCCGAAGATGCCCGCAGCACGAAATTGCAGGGAACGGTGCTGCTGAGCATCACGGTGGGCACGGACGGGGAGGCCCACGATTTCAAGCTACTCCACAGCCTGGGATTCGGCCTGGACGAAAAGGCGGCGGAGGCCGTCTCCGAATGGCGGTTCAAGCCCGGCACTCGCGATGGAGCGCCGGTACCTGTGCAGGCGACCATCGAAGTGAATTTCCGGCTGTTATAAGCTGCCTTTTAGAACTGCGTGCGGCGGTCCACAACGCCCCCATGTGCGCTATGCTGTAGGCAAGCAAATCTGGGCACGCGTCTGGAGGGCTCCGTGAGTTTCCGCGAACAACTGCACGCCTATATTGCTGGAGTGGAAAAACGCCTGCGCTGGAGCACCGTGCTGCGCGGCGCGGCGATTCTCACGGCGAGCGCCCTCGCGGCGACGCTGGTGCTGGTGGCAATCGCTAACACGCGAGCATTTTCGCAGGGAAGCATCACGTGGTCGCGGCTGGCGCTGATTCTGATCCTGGCGGGCGCGGCGGGTGCCGGTTTGGGAGTGCCATTGCGTCGATTGACGCGCCGCCGCGCGGTCGGCACGGCGGAATCGGCATTTCCGCAGTTCGAACAGCGACTCACGACGTTCCTCGAACGCGACGGGCAGGATCCATTCGTGGAGTTGTTGGCGGGCGATACGTTGGAAGTGGCACGCTCGGCCCAGCCGCGCGAAATGGTGAGCGATTTCCGGCTGCGGAGTTCATTCGCGGTTGGTGCTGGCTCGCTCGCGGCTTTGATCTGGGTGATCGCTGCGGGTCCGGGGTATCTCGGTTACGGGGCATCGCTGTTGTGGACGGGGCCGCACCGGGATAAGCCGCCGATCTACGATCTTCGCGTGACCCCGGGGGACGTGACTGTGCGCCGCTATGCCGACCAGATGGTGTCGGCGCTGCCTACCGGACTAAAATCGCCCAGCGTGAAGTTGCACGCGCGCTTCCAGAGCTCCGGAAAGTGGGAAGAAATTATCATGCAGCCGAAGGCGGCGAGCAGTTTCGCCGGCGGCTATGAGTTCTTATTCGCCGGCCTGCCGGAAAACGTGGAATATTACGTGACCGCGGGCGCGATGACTTCGAAGCACTTCCAGATTCATGTGAGCGACCTGCCGGCGGTGAAGCAGATTCGCGTAACCTATCGTTTTCCGGCGTGGACCGGGATGCCGCCCGAGATCGAAGAGCGCGGCGGCGATTTGCGCGCGGTGGCGGGCACGGAAGCGGAGCTCGAAATTGCGACTGACCGCCCGCTCGAAAGCGGACAGATCCTGATCGATAACGGCAAGCCGCTGAGATTGATGGCTGGTCCGGATCACGTCTATCGAGGCACCGTGAAGATGGACAAGGACGGGGTCTATCACGTTGCCGGCGTGGCGGACGGCCAGCCCGTGCGGGTAAGCGAGGACTTTTACATCGAGGCGCGGAAGGCGGACCCGCCGCAGATTGCGCTGGTGCGGCCGGGGCGCGGCGATTATCACGCTAACCCTATCGAGGAAGTGACGGTGGCCGCGAAGGCCACCGATGAGTACGGCCTGCGGAACGTGACGCTGCATTATTCGGTGAACGGCGGTCCGGAGACGACCGTGGATCTACTGCCGAAAAAGGGCGAGAAGCAGGCGGATGGATCGGCAACGCTTTCGCTGGAGCAATTCAAGCTGGCGCCGGGCGACCTCATCAGCGTGTACGCGACGGCGGCCGATGCCATCGCGGAAGCCCATACCGACATGACGTTCGTCCAGGCCGACCCCTTCGAGCGGGAATTCTCGCAATCCCAGGATTCCGGGGGCGGCGGCGGGGGCGGTGGGGGCGGCGGCAATCAGCAGGCGCAGATTTCGCAGCGCGAAAAGGAAATTATCTCGGCGACATTCCGGCAGCAGTCCGATAAGAACTCGACGGCCCAGCAGGCGGCCGATATCGCCAAGCTGCTGTCGCAATCGCAGGCCACGCTGCGCGACCAGGCGATGACTCTTTCGGGCCGTTTGGAGGCGCGCGAACTTACCGACGAAGTGGAGGCAATCAACGATTTCCAGAAGGACATGATCGCCGCGGCCGAGGCCATGACGCCGGCGGCACGGGATTTGCAACACGAGGGCTGGAAAGAAGCGCTGCCCAGCGAGCAGAAAGCCCTGCAATATCTCCTGCGCGCGGAGGCGACGTTCCGGCAGATTCAGGTGGCGTTCGGACAACGGGGCGGAGGCGGCAGTGGAGGTGCGGCGCGCGATCTGGCGGCGCTGTTCGATCTCGAGCTCGATACCGAAAAGAACCAGTACGAGAGCCGCAGCCAGACATCCACCACCGAAGAGCAGAAACAGCAGGAAATCGACGACGAGCTGAAGAAGCTGGACGAACTGGCCAAGCGGCAGGATGAGTTGGCGCAGCAGCAGCGCAACGGGCAGCAGACGGCGGAACAGAAATGGCAGCAGGAGATGCTGGAGCGCGAGGCCCAGCAGTTGCAGCGGCAGATGGAGCAGCAGCTATCGCAGGGCACGCAGCAAGGCCAAAGCGGCCAGAGCGGGAAATCCGGGCAGAGCGCTTCCGGGGCGTCCGGCGGACAACCCGGCAGCGCGAGCAGTGCGAATTCCCAGCAATCCGCGGATGCGGCGGCGCAGATGCGCCAGCAGGCAGCGCAACAGGCTCTCGACCGGTTGAGGCAAGCCAACCAGGATATGCAGCGTGCGGCATCCGGCAATGCCAGTTCGGCCGATTCGCGGCGCGCCGCGGAGAGATTGCGCGAAGCCGGCGATCTCCTGGGGGAGACTCAGCAGCAGGACGCGGCCGGACGAATCAACCAGATGGCGCAGACGGCGGACCGGCTGGCGTCGGAGCAGAAGCGGCAGGCCGATCGCGTACGCGACCTGATCAACCGGCAGAATTCGGCGCGCAATAGCGGCCAGCAGCCAACGAATCCCACCGCGCAGGAAATCGACAAGATGGTGAGCGACCGCCAGCAAACCACCGACGAACTGGCGCGGCTCACGCAGCAGATTCGCGGGACGGCGCGGGAACTGGCGCCCACGCAACCGGCGGCTTCCGGCAAGCTGCGCTCGGCGCTCGACGGGCTCGGGCTGGACGAGAACGATCTGAACACGCGCATGCAGCGCAGTTCCGACTGGCTTCGGGGCGGAGATTTCTCGGACCAAGCGGAGTCGCGGCTGACCAACGACTTGCAGAATCTGGGACAGGAGTTGCGGGATGCGGCGCACGCCGTAGGCGCCGGACAACAGCAGGCGACGCAGGAAGCGTCGATCAAGCGCGCCATGGATAATCTGTCGCGTTTGCGCGATCAATTGGCCGGGCTCAGCGGGCGGGGCAATCCACCGGCCGGACAGGCACTAAACGGACGCGGCGGGCAAGCGGAGAACCAGCAGGGGCAAGACGGCCAACTGAGCCGCAACGGCCAATCGGGCCAGGCCGGACAGAATGGCGGCGGCGCGCCCGGCGGGCGGGAGAACGGTCCGATGGGGAACCAGTTGGCTGGCGCGGGTGGAGAGCGCAGAGGCCAGGTGCTCGATAATCTGGACACGGGCAATACCCACATCGCGGGACAAGCGGTGGCGCCGCACCAGGGGCCGAATCCGGCCGATACGCAGCGCGAAATCGAGCAGGGACTGGATCTGCTCAACCAGGTTCGCCGCGCGGTGCAGGAAAGTCCGGAAGCGCGGCAGCAGGTACTGGCGCTGATCGACGAGATGCGCAATCTCGACCCCAAGCGGTTTCCCGGGAATCCGGCGCTGGTGGAACAAATGCATCAGCAATTGCTCAGCGGCGTGGACGCGCTCGAGCTGCAATTGGGCCGGCAACTCGACCAAAGTAAGGGTGGAACCATCCGGAATACCGATCCTTCGAAAGTGCCTGCCGGTTACCAGGATTCGGTAGCGGAGTATTATCGTAAGCTTTCGGGCGGGAAGTAAGTTTCCAGCTCGAATTTCGTCCCGGCGGCATTTCGAGCCTCGGGACCAGGTGACCTCCTGCGGCTGCCGGCCGCCCAGTTTTCGGAACCGTCAGTCTTTCACGCGCCCGAGCCGGCGCCCCGAGGGCTTTCACTCAGCGCCTGGTTCACTTTTTGAAGCAGGGTCGCGGTGGTGAAGGGTTTGCTCAAGAAATCCAGATCGGGCGAAAGCAGGGCCTGGTTGACGGCGGCATGTTCCGTGTACCCCGACATGAACAGGACCGGTAGCGCCGGAAGCAGCCGGCGCAGTTCCTCCGCCAGTTGAGGACCGCTCATCTGGGGCATCACCATATCGCTCAGCACGAGATCGATGGCGCCGTTCGGGTTGCTGCAAATCGCCAGCGCTTCCTGGCCGGAACCGGCTTCCAGTACGTGGAATCCATGGCGGTCCAGCATGGTGGCGGTCAACTGGCGTACCTTCTCTTCGTCCTCCACCAGCAGGATGGTGCGGCGGCCGCGGGTAGTGAGTAGCCCGGGCTCGGGTGTCTCGAGTTCGTCCGGTGCGATGGCTTCCCTCCGCGTGGGCAGAAGAATCTTGAAAGTGGTTCCGCGGCCGGGCTCGCTGTAAAGAGAGATCGCGCCCCCACTCTGCTTGACGATGCCGTAGACGGTGGCCAGACCCAGTCCCGTGCCTTTGCCCGGACCTTTGGTAGTAAAGAAAGGTTCGAAAATGCGCCCTTGGGTTTCGGCATCCATTCCGGTGCCGGTGTCGCTCACGGCGAACAAGGCATATCGGCCCGCGGGAATGCCAAGACGCTGGCCGATGTGGCCGTCTACCTCGGTGTTCGATGTCTCCACCGTGAGAATACCCCCTCCCGGCATGGCATCGCGCGCATTTGCGGCAAGATTGACGATGATCTGCTCCATCTGCCCGCGGTCGGCTTCAATTTCCCAAAGGTCCTGGGCGAGAATGGTGATAATTTCGATGTCCTCGCCCACCAGGCGCCGCAGCATTTTTTCGGTTCCCTGGACGGTTTCATTCAGTTTGAGAACCGTAGTTTGGCGGACCTGTTTGCGGCTGAACGCCAGCAGGCTATTGGTAAGCTCGGCGGCGCGGCGTCCGGCGAGCAGAATTTCCTTGATGCTGTCGCACAAAGCCAAGTCGGTGGGAAGATCCTGGAGAGCGAATTCGGCATAGCCGTTGATCACGGTCAGCAGATTGTTGAAGTCGTGCGCAATCCCACCGGCAAGCCGTCCTACGGCTTCCATTTTTTGCGCCTGACGGAGTTGCGCTTCGAGACGCTGGTTTTCGGTCACGTCGCGCAGCAGCAGAGCGAGGCCGTCGCCGCTTGGGTAGGCTCCCAAATCGAACCAGGCGTGCAGCGGTTCATATGGAATGACCGCGCGGACCGGGACGTTGTCCCGCAGGGAGCGCTGTAGTTCGTTATCGGCGGGGGTACCCGCGAGTTCCGGCAAGGCTTGCCAGAGCGTGGTTCCGAGAAGATCTTCGGTGCTTTGCCGGATCAATTCGCCGGCTTTGCGATTCAGGAAGGTAAGGCGCCATTGGCGGTCCACCGTGAGAAAGCCGTCGTTGATGTTATTGAGAACGCCCACCAGCCGCTCGTCGGCTTCGAGCAATTTCTGCCGCTCCACTTCGGAGTGGTATCGTTCGCTAATGTCGCGGAACGTAAGTACCACGCCGGTCACCTCTCCATGGGGCGTGGAAATCGGCGCACCGGCATCGTCGACCGGGATTTCCCGCCCATCCCGGCCGATCAGGATGGTGTGGTTGGCCAACCCGATTTTGGATCCCTTGCGGAGCACGCGGGGCGCCGGAATTTCCACGGGCTCCCGGCTTTGGGCGTTGACGATTTTGAAAACAACATCGAGGGGCTGGCCGATGGCATCCCTGGCGGGCCAGCCGGTAAGGGTTTCGGCAACGCCGTTCAAGAGGGTGATGCGCCCCTGGTTATCAGTCGCGATCACCCCATCGCCAATGCTCGCCAGAGTGATTTCAAGAGATTCGCGGGCATTGGCGAGTTCCGCGGTGCGATCCCGGACACGCTGGTCGAGTTCGCGGTTGGCAGAGCGAAGCACCGATTCCGCCCGGCGCCGCACAGCGGCAACCCGGCTGGCAAGGGCGGCGATCAAAACCATTACGGCCAGCGCAGCCGGGTCGAATTTCTGCGGGATGAAAACTTTGCCGCCGGTGACTACCAGGAGGATGGCGGGAGTAGCCGCCAGTGTGACCACCAGACCAGCCCAGAAACCAGCCCACCAGGAGACGGCGGCTACATCCAGTACGAATGCGAAACTGACAAACGGCCGCAGTTGGGGATGTTTTAGCAGAGCGATAGTGATGGCGCACGGCATGGCTAACGAGGCAAGGGAAATCAGGAAGGGAAGAAGCAGGCGTACGGGTCGCGGCAGATTCTGAAATAGGCCGGATTCAAATCCGGCTGCTCGAACTCCCCGATCGTTCATACCAACGCGCCGGTTAAATCTTTTAAAACGATACTACTCCGAATTCAAATCATTATCAAACTTTTTGCGGTCATCCCGAAAGTTCCTACTATAATAACCCAAGCCCGGGCACTGGAGAGCCTACCATGGGATGGATCGTTACACTCGCCTTGATTGGCACGGCAATTATTGGAGTTCGCTCCCTCCGCGCACAAGAACGCGGGACCTTGGTAGGGACAGTTCGCGATCCAACGGGTCTGCCTGTGGAAAGTGGAAATGTGCAATTATTCAACATCCAAACGGGCGTGATTCTTCGAGCCATTACCAATTCCAGCGGGGGGGTATGTTTTCGATCACCTGCCCAACGGCGCCTACTCCCTGCGTGTTTCGGCGCCGAATTTTCGAGGACTCGAGGTCGATGGCATCGAAATCCACGTGGCAACCACTCTCCGGCAGGATGCGACTTTGGAACTGTCCCCACAAAGCAATACGGTAGCGGTGGAAGCGTCGACGCCTATGGTGAAGACCGAAACCGCGGAAATCGGCCAGTTAATCGATACGGCACAAATTGCGGATCTACCGCTGAATGGGCGCGACGTATTTTCGCTGCTTCAGTTGACGGCGGGGGCTGAAACGGGTGTCAGCCCGACGGCGCGCTTTACTGATGTCGAGCGTGCGGCATTGGCGGGCAGCCACGGGAATCGCGACCTTCGAATCGGGCGCGCCCTACACCGTAAGTATGGGCGTGGATACCGCTTTTCGCGGCGGGACGGAGCCGACTTTTCCCGACTTAGCGGGCCGGTCGACCCTGGACGACATTCGCCTGAACCACTTCGATTTCGGAGCCATCAAAAATATCCCGGTAGCGGAGCGGACCCGCCTGCAATTGCGTGGAGAGTTCTTCAACGCCTTCAATCACGGGCGGTTCGAGTTCGCGGGGGCGACTCTGGCGAGTTCGATCTCGGCGGGACCGAATAACCGTCCACTGATTCAGTACCTCCCGCCCGAGAATTTCGGCCGTGCCGCCGCGCGCCCCGCGCGAGTGATGCAGGTTGCGCTAAAGCTCATCTGGTAGTGTGCGTGTCATACTTGGGAGATGCTCCGGACCTTCGGGTTGCTTGTCCTTGCCGCCACGGCTTGGGGACAGCGACCGATGGATACGGACGCATTGATCGAGAAAGCCAGAGAGAAGGCGTTGGCCTACGCCCAATCGCTGCCGGATTTCGTTGCCACGGAGGTCGTTCGGCGCTATGCGGGCGTGCCGGGAACCGCGTTCCACACGGTCCCCACAGACAGCCTTACGATCCAGCTCCGCTATTTCCAGCACAGAGAGGAGCATAAGTTGATGCTGTACAATGGCGAGCCCGCGAATACCGATTTCGAGAAGTTGGACGGGCTTACCGGAAGAGGGGAATTCGGATCCACCCTCGGCGCCATCTTCAATACCGGGTCCGAAACCAAATTCGAGGTTCAGAAGCGGATCACCGTTCGGCAGCGCCCGGCCGTGCGTTTCGCATTCGATATAGACCTGCCGCATTCGCGATACGTGCTAAGTTCGAAGATCGCTGGCAAGTTGGTGGAAGCCGTGGTCAGTTACCACGGCGTTTTGGAGATCGACGCCGAGACGGCAGAAGTGCTGCACATGGAGTACATCGCGGATCGCGTTCCCAAGGAGTTGCGGTTGTTCGGCGCCTCCACGGCCGTCGATTATGCCCTCGCCGACATTGGTGGCCAGCAGTATTTGCTGCCATCCCGTTCTGTGATGGAATTACACGCGTACGAATGGGTGAGAAACGTGATCGAATTCCGCGACTACCGGAAGTTCTCGGCCGATTCCTCCATCGAGTTTGGAGTTCCGAAATGAGGGCGGCATTCGCAGTCGCGGTTCTTGTCTCGTCCGGGTTCGCGCGGGCCCAGAGGCCATCCGAACAGGACGTGACGGCGCTCGTCGAAAGAGCGCGTCAAAAGGCGTTGGCCTACACGCAGTCGCTGCCTGATTTCCTGGCCACGGAGATCATTCATCGCTACCAGGGCAGCGTGAAGGAGGGTCTGGGCGGGAATCCCGTCGATACCTTGACCGTCCAGCTCCGCTACCTGCAACACAAGGAAGACCACAGGCTGATGCTGGTCGACGGCAAGCCGACCAGGCGAACTTTCGACACTATCGAAGGAAGCGTCGCCAGCGGAGAATTCGGGGCGACTCTCGCAGCCATCTTCGACCCTGCCACGCAAACCGCCTTTCGCTGGCAGAGCGGGAAGAACCTCCGCGGCCGGAGGTTGGCCGTTGTGGCTTACGAAGTCGCGGGGTCCCACTCGCATTACCGGCTCGGGACGGCGGCCGACGGGAAAACGGTGGTGGCGGACGCCGGATACCACGGCGTTCTGGAAATCGACCCTGACACCGGCGAAGTCCTGCATCTGGAGTACATTGCCGACCATATTCCGGATTCCGTGCATCTGACGTATGCGGGCACCAAGGTGGACTATGCATTGGCCGGCATCGCGGGACAGAGATACTTGTTGCCGGCCCGTTCGGAAATGGAAATGCGGGCTCCCACCAGTTGGACGCGCAACGTGATCGAATTCCGCGAATACCGCAAATTTGCAGCCGACTCCAGCATCGATTTCGGCCCGCCAAAGTAGCCTCGCGCAATCTTCCATACTCTGGTAAAATAAGTACTTAACAGCAAAAGAGGAGACAGCTTGGCCGATCAGGAACAACCACCGCAAGGTCCCCCTGCGCCCCCGCCTGCGGGAGGCAATTTGCCGCTTGGAGGCGGCGGAGGAAATCAGAATCTCGTTCCCACCAATATTGAAGATGAAATGAAGCGTTCGTACCTCGATTACGCCATGAGCGTGATCGTGGGCCGCGCGCTTCCCGACATCCGCGACGGCCTCAAGCCGGTCCATCGCCGCATTCTCTACACCATGCAGCAGATGGGGCTCCAGCCGAATCGCCCTACCCGCAAGTGCGCCCGTATCGTGGGCGACGCCATGGGGAAGTACCACCCGCACGGCAACCTGGCGATTTACGACGCGCTGGTGCGGCTGGCGCAGCCTTTCTCGATGCGGTATCCGCTGGTCGAAGGGCAGGGAAATTTCGGGTCGGTGGACGGCGATCCGCCGGCGGCCGATCGTTACACCGAAGCTCGCCTGGCGCGCGTGGCTACCGCGCTGCTGGAAGACCTCGACAAAGAGACAGTCGATTTCAAACCGAACTACGACGATAGCGAGACGGAACCGGAAGTTCTGCCTACACGCGTTCCCAACCTGCTGGTGAACGGCTCGTCGGGTATCGCGGTGGGCATGGCCACCAACATTCCGCCGCATAATCTCGGCGAAGTGGTCAACGCCGTCATCCACAAGATTCAGCATCCCGAGGCGACGCTCGGCAAGCTGATGGAATTCGTGCAGGGACCCGATTTTCCCACCGGCGGATTCATTCTCGGCCGCTCCGGCATTATGCAGGCTTACTCCACCGGCCGCGGCCAACTCAAAATCCGCGCGCGTGCCAAGATCGAGCGCGTCGGCAAGGATAAAGACCAGATCATCATCGACGAAATCCCCTATCAGGTCAACAAGTCGAAGCTGCTCGAGCAGATCGCCGCAATGGTGAACGAAAAGCGCATCGAAGGCATTGCCGATGTCGTGGACCATAGCGATCGCGACGGCATGCGCATTGTGGTGGAGCTGAAGCGCGGCGAGCAAGCCGAGGTCGTGCTCAACAACCTGTATAAGAATACGCAGTTGCAGGTGGGCTTCGGCATGATCATGCTGTCGATCGTCAACGGCCAGCCGCGCGAGCTGGGCCTGGTGGACATGATCAAGTTCTTCATCGATCACCGCATCGATGTGGTCCGCCGGCGCACCGAGTATGAGCTGCGGAAGGCCCGGGAGCGCGAGCATATTTTGCTCGGCTTCCAGACGGCGCTGCAGAACCTGGACGAAGTGATCCGCATCATTCGCGCCGCCAAACAGCCGCGCGAGGCGCGCGAAGGCTTGATCGCGCGGTTCGCATTTTCGGAGAAGCAGGCGCAGGCCATCATAGAACTGCAATTGCAGCGCCTCACGGGGATGGAGCAGCAGAAGATTCTGGACGAACTCGCCGAAATCCAGCGGCGCATCGCCGAATACCTGGAAATCCTGGGCTCCGACAAGGTTCTGCGCGAAGTGATCGTCAAGGAACTGAAGGAAGTCCAAAAAGATTACGGCGACGAGCGCCGCACGCAGATCATCGAGGACACGGGCGAGATTCTGCTCGAAGACCTGGTGCAGATGGAGGATGTCGCCATCACCGTGACGCGGGGAGGATACCTAAAGCGCACCTCGATCGATACCTATCGCCGGCAGACGCGCGGCGGCAAGGGGCGGATCGGAATGGGCACGCGCGCCGAGGACGTGGTGGAGCACCTGCTGGTGACCTCGACGCACAGCTACCTGCTGATCTTCACGACGCGCGGACGCGTGTATTGGCTGAAGGCTTACGAAATTCCCGATGCCACGACGGTTGGAAAGGGCAAGCACATTTCCAACCTCATCAATCTGCAATCCGATGAAGAGGCGCGCACGTTCCTTCCGGTGAAGGAATTCGTGGCCGACCGCTACGTGGTGATGGTCACCAAAAAGGCGGTCATCAAGAAATCGGAACTCACCGAATTCGATAACCCGATTTCGCGCGGTCTGATCGCGCTCACATTGGATGAAGGCGATCAGCTCATCGGCGCCGGCATCACCAACGGGCAGAACTATATCTTCCTCGGTTCGTATGAGGGCCAGGCGATCCGTTTCCCGGAAAGCGAAGTGCGGCCCATGGGCCGGCAGGCGCGCGGGGTTCGCGCCATGGATCTCGCCGAGGGCGATTACCTGGTGGGCGTCGAAGTGGTCGAAAAAGACGGACTGATCCTCTCGCTGGGCGAGAACGGGTACGGCAAGCGAACACCGCTCGAAGATTACCGGCTGACCCGGCGCGGCGGCAAGGGCGTCATCAACATGAAGACCACCAAGAAGACCGGCAACGTGGTGGCGATCCTCTCGGTGAAAGAGGATTGCGATATCGTGGTGGTCAGTCAGGCGGGCAAGATTATCCGCATCGAGGCGAGCACCATCCGGCAGGTAGGGCGCTCGTCTCAAGGCGTGCGGCTGGTGTCGCTCGAAGAGGGCGATCAGGTAGCGGCGGCTTCGGTCATCCCCGATACGGAAGATACCAACGGACAAGAGCCCCTGCCACTCCAGTAAAATGAAGTGGTGATGGAAGAAAAGCAGGAGCGGCTCTTCGTCAATTTGCGCGGTCTGGAGCGCGTCATTGTGGCGTTCTCCGGCGGCACCGACTCCGCCTATCTGGCGTGGGCCGCCAATCAAGTTCTGGGGTCGAACGCGCTCGCGGTGACCGCCGATTCCGCTTCCATCCCGGAATCGCACAAGCGCGATGCCGAAGCCTTCGTGGCGCGATTTGGCATCGCGCACGAGTACATTCAGACTAGCGAATTCGACAATCCCGATTACGTGGCCAACAACCCCGACCGCTGCTTTCACTGCAAAGACGAGCTATTCACGCGGCTGGAGGCGTTGGGACGCGAGCGCGGCATCGCACACATCGTCTACGGTGTGAATCTGGACGATCTCGGCGATTACCGTCCCGGCCAGGGTGCGGCCAAGAACCACAAAGTGGCTGCTCCGCTCGCCGACGTCTCGCTATCGAAGGCGGAAATTCGTGAGCTTTCGCGGAAGGTTGGACTGCCGACTTGGGATCGTCCCGCTTCGGCCTGCCTCAGCTCGCGCATTCCCTACGGGACTCCCGTGACGATTCAGAATGTCAAGACCGTGGAGACCGGCGAGGAAGAGCTGAAAGCGCTGGGCTTCCGCCAATTTCGCGTGCGCTTCCATGGCGAAGTGGTGCGCATCGAAATCGCCCGCGAGGAAATGGCGCGCGCGATGTCGCTGGAGATGGCGGCGCGCTTCACCGAAATTTTCAAGAAGCTGGGATTCAAGTACGTGACGCTGGATCTCGAAGGCTACCGGCAGGGATCGCTCAATGAAGTCTTGAATCTGGCGCGGACTTAACGCGCGATAATCGTGCTGAGGCAGGTTATTTCGCCAAAGTCCCAGCAGGCACTGGCGTGATCGCTGCTCGCCGGCGAACGAATCGGATTGCGAAGACGGTTGTGCTCGAAACGGCCTGAGTTCACGAAAGTTTCTGTCGTTTCGAAGGACGAGATAATCCAGGCTGTGACCTGGCTCTTGGGCTTGAAGATGGAATTCGTG
>Ga0335072_10002082_pt1 | contig 31581 bp, 24 predicted proteins | sample Lox_Sample_21_FD_206725 | JGI IMG/M metagenome (GOLD analysis project Ga0335072, IMG submission 206725) | Soil microbial communities from Loxahatchee National Wildlife Refuge, Florida, United States - Lox_Sample_2.1 | ecosystem: Environmental > Terrestrial > Soil > Wetlands | place: USA...
TTGCGATCGGGGCTGGCGTCGAGTACGCACAGCTCGCCGGCGAGCAGTACCTTCTGCCGATCACCCCTCCCCGAGACACCTCTTACGATTCGAGCGTCACGATCGGATACGATCTCGACCTTTTTGGAGCGATCCGCCGCGGCATCGAAGCGGCGCGTGCCGATGACGAAGCGGTCAAGGACGCCCGCGATCTCGTCAGGGTCAATGTGGCCGCCGAGACGGCGCGCGCTTATGCGGAAGTCTGCGGCGAGGGCCTGCAGCTCATCGCCGCGAGGAGATCGCTCGCGCTGCAGCGGCAGAGTCTCAAGCTCACCCAGGAGCTGCGCGATCAAGGACGCGCCACCGACCTCGATGTGACGCGCTCGCAGGAGTTCGTGAATGAGCTCGCAGCAGCCATTCCGAGCCTCGAGGCCCTGCGACGCAACGCCCTCTATCGATTGACGACACTCACCGGCAGACCACCTTCGGAATTCGATCGCAGTCTGGAAGACTGTAGAACACCGCCCCGACTGTCGCAGCCTCTGCCCATCGGAAACGGCGCGGCGCTCCTCAAACGCCGTCCGGATGTCCGCGAAGCCGAACGAGAGCTGGCGGGAGCAACCGCGGAAATCGGCGTCGCGACGGCGCAGCTCTATCCGGACATCACATTCGGTTTGTCCGCCGGATCGACCGGCGCGAGCAGCGATGCTCTGACCTCGCCCACTGACTTTTGGGGCTTTGGCCCGATCCTCAACTGGCAGGCGAACCGAAGCGCCGCACGGGCAAAGATTGCGGGCGCCAACGCAGAAGCGAAGCTGGCGCTCGCCCATTTCGACGGGACGGTCCTCACAGCTCTCGATGAGACGGAATCCGCCCTCAACGTATACGAGCACGACCTGCAGCGAGAAGGAAGCCTGAAAGCCGCGCGCGATGGGGCCTCGAAGGTCGAAGCAGACGTTGAGCGGCTGCAGGTCGGCGGCCGCGCTACCGCGCTCGAAGTGATCGATGCTCAGCGCACGCTCGCAGCGGACGAGCAGTCGCTAGCGCAATTGCGCAGCGCGATCTCCGAGGACCAGATCGCCGTGTTTCTCGCCCTGGGTGGGGGCTGGGAAAGCGGCTCGTGACCGCGCGCCATCCACCGCCCCGCCCCTCGGCCCCATAGATCCTCATCATGGCCATCTGGGAATTTCGTCACGATGCCGGTAAGGGGGTGCTCGCCCTCTCGGGAACCTGGCTCATCCGCTCGGCTGAGGCCCGCGCGCCCGAGGTCCACCGGCTCTGCAACCAAGCCGCGGTTCAACGACTCTCGTTTGACAGCAGCGGGCTTGGTGAATGGGACACCGCTCTCGTCGCCTTTCTCTGGGACATCAAGCGTGCCGCCGCCGCGGCCGGTGTGGCACTCGATGACGCGGGCCTGCCCGAGTCGGCGAAGCAACTGCTTCGGCTGCTCCCCTCCGCCTCCACGCGAGAGGCTTTCTCGACCACATCGGCGCTGCCATTTCTGTCTCGGCTCGGAATGAGCTCGATCGAGTTCCTCGCCGAAGCGGGTGCGAGCGCCATGCTGGCCGCCGCGATGGCCACCGCCGGGGGCCGACTTCTCCTTGGGAGCGCCCGCGTTCGAGCCGCCGATTTCCTCTCCCACCTCCTCGATGCCGGACCGCGTGCCTGGGCCGTGGTCGGCGTCGTCAATTTCCTGATCGGCGCCGTTCTTGCCTACATCGGAGCCGCGGAGCTGCGCCCCTTTGGCGCGCAAAGCTATATCCCGAGCCTCACAGCAGTGGCGTCCGCGCGGGAGATCTCGAGCGTCATGACCGCGATCGTGATGGCCGGGCGCACGGGCGGCGCTTACGCAGCTCGCATTGCGAGCATGCAGGGAAACGATGAGATTGCCGCGCTGCAGACCGTGGGCATTCCGCTCGATGATTTCGTGCTGTTGCCCGCGATCGCATCCCTGTGCCTGATGATGCCGATTTTGTACCTCCTCGGCACCTTGGCCGCGATCCTCGGCGGACTGAGCGTCTCGAGCACCTTCCTCGGCTTCACCGCCATGGGGTATCTGCATGCGACGTTCATCGCGGTTCCCCGGAGCGATTTTGTCTTCGGCGCGATCAAGAGCCTCGCATTCGCCGCGCTGATCGGCGTCACCAGCTGCAGAACGGGCCTTAAGGCGGCTCGCAGTACCACCGCAGTCGGCGAAGCCGCGACGCGCGCCGTGGTCATGAACATCATCGGGATCATTGCTCTCGATGCCGTCTTCGCTGTAATCGCGGGAGCCTTCCGCCTCTGACCGTCATGGACACATCGACACGACATGCCGATCGCACGCCCCTCATCTCCTTGCGGGACCTGACCCTCTGTCACGGTGGCAAGACCATTCAAGCGCATCTGTCCTTCGACATTCGCCGCGGCAGTATCTTCGCGATCATGGGTGGGAGCGGGGCGGGCAAGAGCACCGCGCTGCGCTCGATGATCGGGCTACTCGCACCTCGGAGCGGCGCCATGCTGGTCGAAGGCAAGGATTATTGGGCTCTCGGCGCCTCGGAACGCACTCGAGTCGGCCGCCGATTCGGTGTGTTGTTCCAGAGCGGGGCGCTATGGAGCTCGCTGACGGTGGGAGAGAACGTGGCGCTACCCATGCGGATGCTCACCGACATGGATTCCCGCACCATAGACCGCATGGTCCGGCTTAAGCTAGCGCTCGTGGGGTTGGACGCTGCCACCGACCTCTTCCCCGCGCAACTGAGCGGCGGCATGGTCAAACGCGCCGGCCTGGCGCGCGCGCTTGCGCTCGATCCAGACGTGCTGTTCCTCGATGAGCCTGCGTCCGGGCTCGACCCCGTCTCGTCGCGACACCTCGACGATCTGATCCTCGATCTGCGCGACGCCCTGCACGCGACCATCGTCATCGTAAGCCACGACCTCGCCAACCTTTTCGCGACCGCCGACGACGGCGTCTTTCTCGATGGTGACACTCACACCGCGATCGCTCACGGCTCGCCCACGATGCTTCGAGACCGCTCGGGGGATCCGAGAGTCCAGGCGTTCATGAGGCGCGCCGAGACGATCCCCACTCCTGTAAGGGAAGTCATATGACACGCCCGCGACTTGCCATCCTAGGCCTTTTCGTATTCTGCGGCGCTGCGCTCGCCGTGCTTGCGATCGTCTGCTTCGCAGCGATCGATCCATTCCAGCATGACGTGTCAGCAGAGATCGTCTTCGATGGCACGGTAAGCGGCTTGGCAATCGGCTCGCCCGTTACTTTTCGCGGTGTTCCGGTCGGACATGTCACCTCGATAAGGATCTACTACGATCCCAGGTTTCATCGGGCCTATATCCCGGTGCGGATCGAGCTCCAAACCGACACGGTAGAGTTCTCGAGCGATCCCCCCGGGGCGAGGCCCTCCATCGCCACCTGGGTAAGCGAGGGCCTGAGAGCGAGACTCCTGCCCGTGAGCCTGATCTCCGGGCAGAGCGAAGTCGATCTCGATTTCGACTCGTCCGACCCGCCGCGACTTCATCCGAATGTCGCAAAGCTCCCAGAGGTTCCGATGGCCGGACCGGCGGGCGGCCCGCTTACGGCGGAGCTCGGCGAGCTGCCCCTGCAGGAACTCGCGACCAACGCCAACCTCGCGATGCAGAGTGTACGACGGCTCGCAGACTCGCTGAACGGAAACCTTCCTGCGTTGCTTAAGAGCGCGCGACGGACCTCGAGGCTCGCGGGTGAGGCCTTCGATACGGCAAAAGTGTCCATGACTCGACTGCAGCGTCGCGCCGATGTGACCCTGAGCCACATCGATGGACTCACCACCACAGGACAGAGCGAGCTCGAGGGACGTGGTGCCGATCTACATGCGTTGCTCGTTTCCTCCAATCAGGCGGTTCTTAAGGCACGCGATGCTCTCGGGAACATCGAGAACCTGACGGACGCGCGATCGCCGGCACGGATGAATCTCGATGAGACGTTGCGGGACCTGTCCGATGCTTCGGCGTCACTGCGCGGCTTCGCGGCCGACATCGAGCAGAATCCGCGCCTGCTCGTTAGCGGGCGACGGCCATGAATATCATCATCCGGTTGACAGGATGCGCGGTGCTCCTCGCAGCATGGCTCGCCGGCTGCGCAGCCGCCCCACCGCTCACGCTCTATACCCTCGGTGAACGCCCTCTCGCCGAGAACATCCGGCCACTGCCGCACCGAGCCGCGGTGATCGAGGTCGACCGCCTGATCCTACCGAATGCCGCCGACTCGGAAGACATCCTCTTGAGAGACGGCGATGTGGTGGAGCGCAGTGCTACGGGCCGCTGGGTGAGTTCGCTTTCCAATCTGGCAACGAGCTTTGTGACATCGCAACTTGCCATGCGCGCTCCGAGTGCTCTGGTCACGGACCAATGGCCGACGATGGCGCCGGACTACCGAGTCATGATCCATGTCTCGCGTCTCGATGTGGCGCGCAGCGGGCGAGCAGTAATACAGGCAGACTGGCAGATCTTGGCGCACGATCCAAAGAGGCGCCCCACGCGGGGCCGCGCGCAGATAACTCTTTCCGGTCCCATCGCGACGGATCACGACGTCGTGCGTCTCGAGACCGCGCTCTTCGAGCACTTAGCGGATGCGATAAACATACCGGCCGGCTCCCCCGCTCTCGTCAATCGTTGAACAGACCATCGAAACCCTGCGGTCCCGAACTCAACGGTCTCCTCGTTATTTCGATTTGCGAGGGCGCCGCATTAGTTGACGATCGCGCAGTCGCGGCGCTCCGAACAGTTGCGTGTGCGTCCCGATGCGATGCAAGACCACCGCACGCCGACGGACTCGATAGATGAGCAGGAGGTCGGCGCCGAGTTGGCACTCTGTGAAGCCACTCCAGTTTTCGGCATGCTTTCCGAGACGATGCTCGCGGAGGGCCGAAGGGAGTCTCTCGCCGCAGATCAGGGCGTCGAGGACGTACTCAAGCGTTTCGGCGTCGAACTCCGCGTGCTTACGAGCGCTTCTGTAATCGCGCTTGAAGCGCGGGAGAATGATTAGCTCTCGAGCCAACGAATGGCCTCACGGCCGCTATCAAAGCGGCGTCCCTTGCCAGCGGCTTCTTCCTTCAAGGATTCCTTGAGAGCGGCTCGGAGCTCAGCAACGGAGCGCTTCGCATTTGCGCGGACAGCCCAAGCCTTGAGTGCCGCTGCTGGACTTCGCTTTCCTGTGCGTGCCATGAGCGCCTCGATCTCTCGGTCACTGAGTTGAACGGTAACATTAGTCATGGGTGCCCTCCGCCGTGAGCCCATTATAGCCGGTACTCCGGTGGCCGCTAAGCAGCAAAGCGTCGACGGCGTGCGCGCGGCCGGCGAGCTCCTCGAGCCGCTTCGTTATCTCGGCTTTCCCTGCTCGCTCATCGGCGCATGCTAGTGAGCAGGCCGTGCCCGACTGCCCACCCTGCTGCTTAGCGCGCGCAAAGTAGTCCGGCCGCTCACGCCGACTCGACAACCGCGGCCAGTTTCTGCCTCATGGCACTCGGGATGAATCGCAGGTACGCCTTCTCGATCATGGCGAGGCTCGTGCCCGTCTGCGCCGCGACAGTGAGCGGATCGATGCAATGGATCTGCAGAAGCTCGCTGATACGGGCATGACGGAAGCTATAGGCGCTCGCCGCACGCGCGATGCGATCAGCGCCGCGGGCCTCCTCGTTCACCTTGTCCGCGGCTGCGCGGAATTGCTTAGCCCAGACATGCCGTCGCCACGGCTGCGCGCCATCTTCCGTGAAGATGGGTGCTCTCGGCAGCTTGTCGCGGATCTGCTCATCGAAGAACCTGATGCCTTCGGCTGAAAGCACCACGTGCCGCACCCGGAGCTTCGGCGGCCTACCCTTCCGGTGCGAGAGCTTCAGGTTCTCGCCATCGAAGTCCTCCACGATCGCCGCGGCCAGTTCCTTGGGGCGAGCGCCCGTGAGTTCGAGCCCCCGCAAAAATGCCGCCGCATGCGGCCCCGCATGCGACACGAGCGCTTTGCGCTGCCCGGCCGAGAGAAATACCGCCGTCTCGCCTTCATCGTCCACGTCGTCCGTCAGCGGCTTCAGGCGCCAGGCGGCGGGATTACCGACATGACCGAGCTCGGCCGCTTGATTGAGCCCCGCGACGACTGCCCGCACGAGGCGATTCACCGACCGCGGCTTTCGCCCGCGCAGGAGCCGGTCACGCCATTCGAGAAAATCATTCTTGGTCGCGGCTTCGAGTTCCAAGCCCGCGATCGGATCCTCATAGACCGCCAGCCGGAAGCGCCAGAGCGCGTCCCTGGCTGAGTCTGGCCTCCCGTGTCGCTTAAGGTCCGTGAGGTAACTCTCGAGCGCCATTCTCACGGTGCCGCGCACGATCTGGCGAATCGCCACCGCCCCTAATTGGGCGAACCAGCTCTCGGCTTCGCGTTTCGCGCCGTCGTAGTCATCCGGCCCGACAGCCTCGAGCGCCCGATACGTTCTCTTGTAGCGTGCGACCCACGTGTCAGGGCCGCGGCGAAACCCGAGATAACACCCCTTGCCAAGACGATGCCAATGCGGCTCGCGCCGCACGACAAGCCGTTCGCGCTCTCTCTTTCGCGACAGATCTGGCATGGCAGTGACCTCGGTCTGGAACTGTCACCTTGCACCTCTGCATTCTGACATGATGTTGTACGGATTTGTACGGAAATTATTAGGTGTATAGCCCTGGACAACAGTGGAAAAAAGGCCTATAAATGCAGTAGTTTCTAAACTAGCGGTAGACAGCGTTAGATCACAATGCGTCCCTCTCAAGGCTGTAACACGGGTTCGAATCCCGTAGGGAGCGCCAAATTTCTCAAGGTCCGTTCCGACGCGCAACCGGCGGATTCAGCGGCGGCGGTCATCCCTAGACACTGGAGCTCCTCGCAATGGGAGCCGCTCCAGGTACCGCCGTCGGCGGTAGCATCATCGCCTCGGCAAGAGCTCCGAGGGCCATGGGTCGCGCCAGATGATAGCCCTGAGCTCTCTTCGCGCCGAGGGATTGAAGCGTGTGAAGCTCAGCGGCAGTCTCCACGCCTTCGGCGACAATTCCCATGTCGGTTTCTCGTGCGAAGGCGATGAGTGCCGAAGCAAGTGCGCGACGCTTGCGATCCTGATCGATGCCCCGCGTGAGGCTGATGTCGAGCTTCACCAGGTTGGGCTCAATGCTCAGGATATGCCGCATGCTCGCGTACCCCGCACCTGCGTCATCAATCGCAATGCGCAGCCCGAGTGCGCGGAGCGGCGCCAATGCGCTGGTGAGCTCGTGATAGTCCGTCACGGAGGCATGCTCGGTGAGCTCGAGAACCACCCGGCTGATATCGACGGATTGCAACAGCGCCGGGAGCTCACCGCTCGAGACGAATTCAGGTGAGCCGTTCACGGCGACGTATACGTCCTCCGGCAATGTCTCGAGGGCAGTCAATGCCGAGCGAATGGCCGAGGATTCGAGCTTGGGCCCGCCTGCGAGCCGGCGCGACTCGAGATCATAAATCGGCTGATACACGATCGATGGTTGGCCCGCATCGATGAGCGCAAGCAGCTCGCTCATGCGCGCTGCTCTGCGATGACCTGCGCGCATGTCATGGTCGAGTTGATCTCCCAGCAGCTCGGCCAAGACCTTCATCATCTGCAGGTCGCGCTCCGTCAAGGAGACGTCGGGGATGAAACTGAAGCAGCACAGAGTCCCGTAGACCCGGCCGTCGCCCAGGCGAATCGGAACGGAAAGGTGCGAGCCGATCGGGACGGCACTGGTTTCGGGTAGCACCGCCGCTTCCGGCAAGGCCTTCGCATCCCTGATGAGTTGCGGCAGCTTTCCCTGTACGACCCGCTGACAGTAGCCCTGCTCCAGGGGAAGCGCATCGCCTGCCTGGATCGGGGAGGCGGCCTTCGCATCCACATGGCGGAAAACCCGGTCCTTTTCGCGAAATTCGCTTACAAATGCGATGTCCATGCCGAGGTGCTCGCGCACCGCGTGCAACATCTTGTCGACGCCCGAGCCCACCGGCGTCGTGATGGGCGGGGCGACCAGATCCCGCAAAGGATTGGGGCAGTGAGCAGGCATACGGGTTTCTCCGTGGGAGCCTGCACAGAGGAGCGGCATTTCGCGGCCAAGGTTTAGGGTTCGGTCGAGCCTTCAGGGCTCCGCGGGCCAACCGAAAGCCGGAGTGTGAGCTCGCTCACACAGCCCGGCTCGGGTTCACGACTCAGCTCTTCTGGCGGGCGCTGCCTCGCGGCCGACCATGGCCAAATGCTGCGGCGCGTAGCGTTCACCCTCGGGTTGGATATCCGCGGCTGCCTGTGTAATCGCGCTTACATCTTCCGCAGTCAGCCCGCAGTGGGTCGCGCCGATGTTTTCCTCGAGTCGATGGACCTTGGTCGTCCCTGGTATCGGTACGATGTAGTCCCGCTGAGCCAGCAGCCACGCCAGTGCGATCTGGGCCGGTGTGGCTCCCTTCTCCTCGGCAAAGCGCTTCAACAGATCCACGAACGCCTGGTTCTTCTCCATCGCTTCGCGCGAGAAGCGGGGGACGGAGCTGCGGAAATCGTTCTCTGCCAGCTTCGTGTCCCTGCTCATGGTGCCGGTCAGGAAGCCCTTTCCGAGCGGACTGTAGGGCACAAAGCCAATGCCGAGCTCATCGCAGGCCTGGAGAATCCCGTTCGTCTCCGGCGCTCGCCACCACAGCGAATACTCGTTCTGAAGCGCAGCCACCGCCTGCACCGCATGGGCGCGGCGCAGAGTCTGGACGCCGGGCTCCGACATACCAAAATGTCTGACCTTCCCCTCGGCGATCAGCGTTTTCACAGTGCCCGCCACGTCCTCGATCGGCACCGCGGGATCCACACGATGCTGATACAAGAGGTCGATCGTTTCGATGCCCAGACGCTTCAGCGAGCCCTCGACCGCGCGCCGGATGTGATGGGGCTGGCTGCTGACCCCTCGGTTCTGTCCCGTGCCCGGATCGATGTCGAAACCAAACTTGGTGGCGATGACAACCCGGTCGCGAAATGGCCGCAACGCCTCGCCAACGACCTCTTCGTTCACGAACGGGCCATAGACCTCGGCGGTATCGAAGAAGGTCACACCCCGCTCCACCGCGGCGCGGATCAGCGCAACGCCCTCCTCCTTGGACAGTTGCGTGGCGTAACTGAAACTGATGCCCATGCAGCCCAGACCGATGGCAGAAACTTCGAGGCCACTAAGGCCGAGTTCACGTTGTTGCATGAGGTTTGATCCTCGAGATTGGAGCATTGGCTGACTCATGGCCGCACCATCACCTTGAGTGCCTTGCGGTCGTTCATGTCTCGGTAACCGCCGGGCACTCCGTCGAGGTCCACGACGCGGTCGAAGACCCGTCCGGGCTGAATGCGGCCTTCCAGGATGTCTGGCAGGAGTTCTGGAATGTAGGTCCGCACCGGAGCTGGCCCGCCAGCTACCGTGACGTTGTGGTAGAAGGCGGTCTGGGAGCCGGGCATGGCGGGATCTTGTGGCACACCTACACGCCCGATCGCTCCGCCCGCGCGGGCGATCTCGACGGCCGTTTCCATCGCCTGCGCCAGGCCGACACATTCCAGTACCGCGTGCACTCCATGCCCCCCGGTGAGTTCGCGTACACGCTCGACGGCCTCGGGTCCGCGCTCGCTCACTACGTCGGTGGCGCCAAACTCGCGCGCAAGCGCGATGCGGTCAGGGTGGCGGCCAAGGAGAACGATGCGCTCCGCACCGAGACGCTTGGCCGCAATCACGCCGCAAAGCCCCACCGCACCATCGCCGACGACGGCCACATCCCTACCCGGGCCAACTTTGGCCACCACGGCCGCGTGGTGACCCGTCCCCATGACGTCCGCGAGCGTGAGCAAAGACGGCATCAAGGCATCGTCCTCCCCGACCGGGAGGGGGAAGAGCGTCCCGTCGGCATAGGGAATCCGGATCGCCTCTGCCTGCGCGCCATCATTCCCCTGATTGCCAAAGAAACTGAGATGGATGCAGGCAGTGGGCAAGCCCTCCTGACAGAAAACGCAGGTGCCATCCGAGGAGGCGAAGGGCATCACCACGACATCGCCCCGCTTGACGCTGTGGACGTCGGCACCTACCGCTTCGACCACGCCGACTGCCTCGTGTCCTTTCGGCTGACCCGAATCGGATCGCTCCATGGATTGGTACGGCCAGAGATCGCTGCCGCAAATGCAGGCGCGAGTCACCCTGAGCACAGCGTTGGTAGACTCGATGATCGTGGGATCCGGGACCCGCTCGATCCTGACGTCGCCGGCGGCGTGCATGATGGTTGCGCGCATGGTGATTTACCTCGGTCTCATCGCCAGCGCCCAATCTACGGCCTCGGGCGCCAAAGCATTAGTCGGTGGAATCAGCATAGAGTTGTGAGAAACTCTCATGAATGGCGCGCGAGAACTTCAACGATCTCCAGGCATTCCTGGCGGTGGCCCGCAGCAGAAGCTTCACCCGGGCCGCAGCACAGCTTGGCGTCTCCCCCTCGGCCTTGAGTCACGCCATGCGCGGGCTCGAGGAGCGGCTCGGCATCCGCTTGCTGACGCGAACGACGCGCAGCGTCTCGCCGACCGAAGCGGGAGAGCGGCTGCTGCGCACCGTGGGTCCCCGCTTCGAGGAAGTCGAGGCAGAGATCGCGGCCCTCGACGAGCTGCGGCGCAAGCCGGCCGGTACCATCCGCATCACGGCCGGCGATCATTCCGCGACCACCATCCTTTGGCCGAAGCTCGCCAAGGTTCTATCGAGATATCCGGATGTGAAGGTCGAGATCAACGCCGAGGGCGGTCTGATCGATATCGCCGCGCAGGGATACGATGCCGGCGTGCGCTTGGGCGAGCAGGTCGCCAGAGACATGATCTCGGTCCGGATCAGCCCCGACATCCGATTCGCGGTCGTCGGCTCAAAGTCCTATTTCGTCAAACACCGACCACCCGGGACACCACAGGATCTCGTGGCGCATTCGTGCATCAACCTGCGGCTGCCGACCTATGGCGGGTTATGGGCTTGGGATTTCGAGCGCGACGGCCGGGAGCTCAAAGTCCGCGTCGACGGACAACTCACGTTCAACAGCATTTTTCAGGTTCGCGATGCAGTGATCGAGGGCTACGGCCTCGCCTACATCCCGGAGGATCTCGCACGGCCCTATCTTGCGAAGGGCCAACTGGTATGGGTACTCGAGGAGTGGTCCGCGCCCTGGACGGGATACCATCTCTACTATCCGAGCCGCCGCCAGTCATCACCGGCTTTTACGCTGATCGTCGATGCTCTGCGCCACCGCGAAAGATAGCGTTTGCGGGTTTGGGCGTTGGCGGTGCCCGCGGCGGAGGGCCGTCCCTCCCAGGAGTCGTGAGGGTTGCGCCATGCGGTCGCCTTCGGCTCACGGCACCCGCACGCTGCTTGATCATCTGCGCCGCGGCTTCCGGCCGGCGCGGCGCGGCGGCCCGCGCGGTATCTCGGAGCGCGCCAGCGCGACGCGGTAGCCGCTGCGGTAGATCGGCGCGGTGATCGTCTGATGCCGGTCCCGGCTCGGGGCGCAACCGAACATCGCGGCATAGGCGCGTGAGAAGTGCTCCAGCGAGCGGAATCCGGTCGCTATTGCGATCTCGGTGACCGACAGATCGGTCTGCTCGAGCAGATTGTGAGCCTGCACGAGCCGCAAACGCAGGTAATAGCGCACGGTCGTCGTGCCGAGCAGCTCGCGAAACTGCCGCCGCAGATGCCGCGGGGAAACCGCGAGCCGTCGGGCCACTTCAGGGATGCTCAAGGGATTGTCCGGATTCTGCTTCATCAACGCGGCGGCGGCCCTTATCAGCTCGCTACCGCCGTCGGGCATTGCACCGCTGTCCGCAAGCTGCTTCAGCGCCGGCGGCCGCGGCCTTCCGACGAGCATCTGTTCCGCGACCTCGACTGCAAGCGATTCACCGCCTTCACGCGCGACCAGATGGATCATGAGGTCGATCACCGCCGTGCCCCCGGCGCAGGTGAGACGGCCCGGCTCCGCGTGAAACATGCGATCGGTCGCTTCCACCCTGGGATAGCGCTCGCGGAAGCCATCCAGATTGTCCCAGTGGACCGCCGCCAATCGCCGATCGAGCAGTCCCGCGGCAGCCAGCGCCTCGCTGCCGGTCTCGATGCCGCCGACTTCGATGCCCCGCGCCGCGGCCAGGATCAGTTCGTAGCGCAGACGAGAGTTGCCGGCATGCCGCTTTGGATCGAAGGAAGCCAGAACGAGCAGCGTGTCGAAACCCCGCTGCACCCCGAGTTGCGCCCCGACATCGACCAACGTGCCGTTGCTCGCCCGTACCGGAGCGCCGTCGCACGATAACGTGGTCCATGCGAACAGTGCGTGCTGTGCCCGCCAGTTGGCGAGAAAGAGCGGCTGCGTGGCCGCGATCAGTCCGAAGTATGAAAACTCCGGCAGCAGGATGAATCCAACCTGGTAAGGCTTCGGCCGCATCGGTATGGCCGATTCTATCAAATCGACGGATGCCGACCGTCTCATTCTGCCGCCCCGCGCCCCTGGGGGATGGATCGATGGAATTCGCGCTCAGCGAAGAACAGCAGCTCATCGTCAAGACGACCGGCGAATTCGTCCGCCGGGAGCTCTATCCGTACGAGGCGCAGGTCGAGGAAACCGGCGGCGTGCGTCAGGAGTTGCACGCGGAACTGAGGCGCAAGGCGCGCGATGCCGGCCTCTGCGCCGCGAACATGCCCGCCGAGCTCGGCGGCGGCGGTCTCGATTGCCTGAGCTGGATGCTGTACGAGAAGGAGCTCGGGCGTACGAGCTACGCGCTCCACGCCTGCGTCGCGCGGCCGTCGAATATCCTCCTCGCCTGCGAGGGAGAGCAACGCGACCGTTACCTCTTGGCCGCCGTGCGCGGCGAACGGACGGAATGTCTGGCCATGACCGAGCCTGACACAGGCTCGGACCTGCGCGGCATGAAGACCACCGCGGCGCTGCGGGGCGGAGACCTGCTGATCAACGGCACGAAGCACTTCATCAGCCACGCCGACCACGCCGACTTCGTGATTCTGTTCGCGGTGACGGGCGAGGCGGGCTCGGAGCGCGGTCGCCGGCGGCTGATTACGGCATTGCTCGTCGACAAGGGCACACCCGGGTTCGAAATCCTCCCCGGCTATCGTAACGTGTCCCACCGCGGCTACACCAACAGCATCCTGAGATTCACCGACTGCCGCGTGCCGAAGTCAGCCGTACTGGGCGAGCTGCACAGGGGATTCGAGCTGGCCAATACCTGGCTCGGCGTGACTCGACTGCAGGTGGCGGCGAGTTGTCTCGGGCGCGCCGAGCGGGCGCTCGAGCATGCCGCGCAGTGGGCGGCCGATCGGGTGCAGTTCGGACGACCTATCGGGAAATTCCAGGGCGTGGCGTTCAAACTGGCCGACATGAGGGTCGAGTTGCGCGCCGCCGAGCTGCTCACCCTGGAAGCGGCCTGGAAGCACGATCGCGGCACGGCGACCGAGCTCGATCGCTCGATCGCGAAGCTCAAGGCCACCGAGATGCTGGCGATGGTTGCCGACGAGGCACTCCAGATCCACGGCGGCATGGGACTGATGAGCGAGTTGCCGCTCGAGCGGATCTGGCGTGACGCACGCGTCGAGCGCATCTGGGAAGGGACCAGCGAAATACAGCGGCACATCATCTCTCGGGCGCTGTTGCGCCCGCTCGGCGGCTGAGCACGAAGTCCGGCTCGCGATGCGGGCGCCGCCGGCTTTCCGCCCACTTGATGAAAAGAGCGGCTACAGGCCGGCCTTTCGGGCTCTCCCCGGCCGATTTCGTCAACTGAACGCGCCGGCCGTACCTATGATCCGGCTGGTGAACCTCACCGAGTCAATCCCGAGCGCAGGCACGACAAACCCCTCGCGTTCACTGCTGCGGCTGTTGCAACCGCGCTCGGTTGCGCTGGTGGGCGGCAGCGCCTGCGCCGAGATCATCAGGCAATGTCGGCGCATCGGCTTTTCCGGACGCCTGTGCGTCGTTCACCCGCACCTCGCCGAGATCGAAGGGGTGCCCGCCGTAGCCACGGTGTCGGAGCTGCCCGAGGCGCCGGACGCCGCGTTCGTGGCGGTCAACCGGCACGCGACCATCGAAGTCATGGCGGCATTGGCCGATCGAGGCGCCGGGGGCGCCGTATGTTACGCGTCGGGATTCGCCGAGGCCGGTGCAGCCGGCTCACGGCTGCAGGACCAATTGGCGGCCGCAGCGGGCTCAATGCCGTACTTCGGACCGAACTGTCACGGCTTCATCAACTACCTCGATGGCGCGGCCCTGTGGCCCGAGCAACACGGTGCCGTTCGCGAGGAGCGCGGAGCGGCGCTGATCACCCAATCCGGGAACATCGCGCTCAACCTGACCATGCAACGACGCGGCTTGCCTCTCGCGTACGTGCTCACGCTCGGCAACCAGGCGAGCATCGACCTTGCCGATGCCATAGAAGCGCTGCTCGAGGATCCGCGGGTGACCACGATCGGGTTGCATGTCGAGGGAATCGACGATGCCGCTGCGCTCGAAAGAGCTGCGCGGCTGGCGCGCGATCGCGGCGTGCCGCTCGCCGTCCTGAAAGCCGGCGGCAGCGAGCTCGGTACTCGCCTCGCGCGCAGCCACACCGCCTCGATGGCCGGCGATGACTGCGTGGCGGACGCGTTCTTCGAACGTGCCGGAATCGCGCGCGTGCGCTCCTTGTCCGTTCTGCTCGAGACACTGAAGCTTCTACACGTACACGGCGCTCTCGAGAGTCGCGAAATCGCCTCGATGAGCAGCTCCGGCGGCGAAGCCGGCCTCACTGCCGACCTCGTGATAGGCGCCGGCCTGCAATTCCGCCAACTTGCTCCCGCCATTACCGCCGAGCTCGAAGCCGCTCTGCCGCCGCTCGCCAATGCATCCAACCCGCTCGACTATCACAACTTCAACTGGGGCGATGAGGCGGCCCTGACGGCGATCTATTCGGCGATGCTCCGCGCCCGGGCCGCGATCACGCTGCTGATCCTTGATTTCCCGCGCGCCGATCGCTGCCGGGAGTCGGGTTACGATTGCGCACTGCGCGCATTTGCCTCCGCCGGGCGTATGGCATCGGCGCGGCTCGCGGTCGTCGCGACACTGGCCGACACGCTTCCCGAGCATCGCGCCCGCGAGCTCATCGGGATGGGCATCGCGCCTCTTGCGGGACTCGATGACGCCATATCGGCCATAGCGGCGGCTTCGCGGGTTGGAGGCCTGGCACGAAGCGCGGAAACCACCGCACATCTGCGGACACCCCAGGTTTCACCGCCGAATGCAGGCGGCCAGACGATCCCGGAGTTCGATGCCAAGCGCATGCTGGCGCAATTTGGTGTGAGCATTCCGGACGGCTGCCGGGCCGATACCGTTGCGCAGGCGGTGGCCGCGGCCGAGGCGCTGGGTTTCCCGGTTGCGCTCAAGGCGTGCGGGCCCAACGTCGAGCACGCGTCCGAGGTCGGCGGCGTCGCTCTCGGTTTGACCAATGCCGACGACGTGCGCCGCGCGGGGAACTCCGTGCTCGAGCTCACCGGCGCTCAGCTGTTGGTCGAACGCATGGTGAACGACGGGGTCGCCGAATTGATCGTCGGCGTCGCCCGCGATCCGGTGTTCGGCGCATATCTGCTTGTCGGCTCCGGCGGCGTGCTCGCCGAGCTGATCGGCGATCGGCGCATCATGCCCTTGCCCGCATCGCTCGCCCAGATTCAGCAGGCGATGGAGTCGCTGCGGGTCATGCGGCTGATGCGTGGCTATCGCGGGCGGCCGGTCGCGGATGTGGCGGCGGCGGTGTCGGCGGTGCTGGCCATCCAGGCCTTCGCACTCGCCCATCGCGACCACCTTCTCGAGCTCGACGTCAACCCGCTGATCGTCCGCCCGCTGGGGCACGGGGCCGTTGCGGTGGATGCGTTGATTCGCACGACGGCGGGGGCGCCATCATGACCGCGGAAGCAGTCTCCGTCCGCCGCGACGGCCCCGTGGTCGAGATAACGCTGGATCGCCCGAAGGCCAATGCGATCGACGCCGCTACCAGCCGCCAGTTGGGCGAGGCATTCGCGTCGTTTCGCGACGATCCGCAGGCGCGCGCCGCCATCGTCCGCGGGGCCGGCGACAAGTTCTTTTGCGCGGGCTGGGATCTGCTCGCGGCCGCGGGCGGCGAGGCCATCGACTCGGATTACGGAGTGGGCGGCTTCGGCGGCCTCCAGCAGCTGCCCGGGCTCAACAAGCCGGTCATCGCCGCCGTGAACGGCATGGCGGTGGGCGGTGGATTCGAGCTTGCGCTGGCGGCCGATCTGATCATCGCGGCGCCGCAGGCCCGCTTTGCGCTCCCTGAGATCAGGTCGGGGACGTTGGCCGAAGCGGCAGCCGCCCGCCTTCCGCGGCGCATTCCCTACCACCTCGCCATGGAGATGCTGCTGCTCGGCCGCTGGATGACTGCCGCCGAGGCGTACCGGCACGGCTTGGTCAATGAAATCGCGCCCGAGGGCGGGTTGATGACACGGGCGCGCGCCGTCGCGCGCACGCTCGCGGAAGGTCCGCCGCTGGTGCTCGCGGCGATCAAGGAAGTGGTGCGCGCGGCCGAGTCGGAATCGTTCCTGGACGTGATGCGCCAGATCCGCGAGCGGCAGCTCGCCACGGTGGCCACACTCTACGGCAGCGAGGACCGCCTGGAAGGCGCCCGGGCATTTCGCGACAAGCGTCCGCCACGCTGGCTCGGTCGATGATCCGGATCGAGACACGCTCGATCGACTACATTCCCGCGGCCGAGCGCCACGGACAGCCGTGGCATCTCTGGTCGGTGTGGTTCACCAGCGGAACCCAGCTGGCCACCGCCGCCACCGGAGTGATCGGTGCCGCCCTCGGCGCGGACTTTCTCTGGACCGGCATTGCGATATTGGCCGGCTGCGCGCTCGGTACCTTTTTCATGGCATTCCACGCGGCGCAGGGACCGCAACTCGGCCTGCCGCAGATGATCCAGTCGCGGCCGCAGTTCGGCTACCTCGGCGCCCTGCTCGTCTGGGTCATCGCGCTGATCAGTTATATCGGTTACAACGCATTCAACGAGGCGCTGGCCGGCGATACGGCTCACCGGCTGGCCGGCGTGCAGGCCGGCATCGCGGGCAGCGCGTTCACGGTGATCGCCCTGGCCATATCCGTGATCGGCTACGACCTCATCCACACGGCGCAGCGCTGGCTGTCGTATCTGCTGATCGTCGTCCTTTCGATCTTCACGGTCGGCGCCTGCGTACACCTGCGCTTCGCCGCCGGAGAGTGGAACTGGGCGCCGCTGCCGCGAGTCGCGTTTCTGACGCAGTTCTTCGCCGCCGCGGCCTATCAGCTGAGCGGTGCCTTTTACGTCTCGGATTACTCTCGCTACCTGCCGCGCACGGTCGGCATTCGTGCGCCGTTCTGCTGGACCTATGCCGGCGCCTTCATGGGTAGCGCCTGGACGATGTTGATCGGCGCGCTCGCCGTTTCGCTGCATCCGGGCTTTTCGATAACAGGTGCACTGCAAGCGGCGGGAGACGCCATCGCGCCGGGCTACGGCAATCTCCTCCTGGGTGTCTCGCTCGTCGGCCTGCTGACGATGGCGAGCCTCAATTTCTACGGTGCATCGCTCACCGCCCTCAGCGTACTCGATTCGGTCACTCCCCTGAGGGCCACACGTACAGCCAGGATCACGAGTCTCCTTCTCGTCGGAGTCGTGACCCATGCGCTCGCGCACCTGATCGGCGGCCGCTTCGTTCAGGGGATCAGCGGACTCCTGGCCATCCTCCTCTTGCTCTTCACCCCCTGGACCGCGGTGAATCTCGTCGACTTCTACCTCGTGCGCAAGTCGCACTACTCGATCCGCGAGATCTTCAATCCGCGCGGTCTCTACGGACGTTGGAATCGACGGGGTCTGTGCGCATATTCAATCGGCTTCGCCGCAATGTTGCCGTTCGCCAACACGCAGGTCTTCCAAGGCCCCATCGCCCGGCTCATGCACGGTACCGACCTGTCGATGCCGGTCGGTCTCGCCGTAGCCGGCGGCATCTATCTGTGGAGTCACCGCCGTTTCGACCTGGCTCGCGAGTGGGCGCACGCGCTGCGCGCCGACCACGGACTGGACGAGGAGCTATCCCCATGATCGCCGATGCCGTGTTCGTGACCTGCGCGGTGACCGGATCTGCGGACTCCGCCGGGAAGAGCCCCCACGTGCCGGTGACGCCGGCGCAGATCGCGGCCGCCGCGCTCGATGCGCATGCCGCCGGCGCCGCGATCGTCCACCTGCACGTGCGCGATCCGGCCACGGGCGGGGCGAGCCGGGATCCTGCCTTGTTCCGCGAGCTGGTCAATCGCATCCGCTCGGTGAATGCGGACGTGATCCTCAATCTGACCGGCGGAATGGGCGGCGACCTGCAATTCGGATGCGACGACACGCCGCTCGATTTCGGCCGCGGTACCGATTGCGTGGGACCCGCGGAGCGGGTCGCGCACATCATGGAGCTGCGGCCGGAGATCGGCACCCTGGACTGCGGCTCGCTCAATTTCGGCGAGCTGCTCTATGCAACGACGCCGCGCTTCCTGCGTCGAATGGCCGATGACTACCGGCGGCTCGGCGTGCGGCCGGAGATCGAGGTTTTCGAGCTCGGGCACATCGAGCTCGCGAAGCAGCTGCTCGCCGAGCAGCGGCTCGCGCGACCCCTGCTGTTCCAACTCTGTCTCGGTATCCGCTACGGCGCGCCGGCAACCGCGCAGGCGATGCTCGCGATGCGCGACGCCCTTCCCGCCGGCGCCATATGGTCCGCCTTCGGCATCGGCCGGATGCAGATGCCGATGGTCGCACAGGCCATTTTGCTCGGCGGCAACGTCAGGGTCGGCCTCGAAGACAATCTGTATCTCGAGAAGGGGACACCGGCAACCAACGCGCAGCTCGTCGAGCACGCCTGCCGCATCGCCGAGTCGCTCGGCGCACGCGTTCTCTCCAGCGCCGAAGCACGCGAGCGGCTCGGACTCTCAGAACGAACGACGCCGGTTCGGACGGCGGGAGACCGTTACTAGGGACTGGTGAAGAAAAGCATTCCATAAGGGGAGACATCGAATGACGCGCAGTCGACGTAGAAAGCTGACAGGCAGGCGGGCGAAACTTCTGCGCACGATCACGCGGGCCGGCGTACCTGCCGCCTCCGCCATGCTGGCGGTCGTGCCCGCGGCACGGGCGCAACAGGCGCAGAGTGAGACGAGCCTGCAGACGATCGTGGTCACGGCGCAGAAGATCCAGCAGAACCTGCAGAACGTGCCGATCTCGGTCGAGGCATTCGATAATCGCAAGCTGACGCAGCTCAACATCGCCGATATCGACGATTACGTCGAGTTCGCACCGACCCTCTCCTATGTACGCAGTCAGGGCCAGGGCGGCAACGGCGAGCCGGGCAGCGCCCTCATCTACATGCGCGGCGTCGTAAGCGGCGGCGATGGCAACCACTCGGGCTCGGAGCCTTCGGTCGGCGTGTATCTCGATGAAGAGCCGGTGACCACGATCACCGGGGCCGTACCCCTGCACCTCTACGACATCAATCGCGTCGAGGTGCTCGAGGGCCCCCAGGGAACGCTCTTCGGAGCAAGCTCCGAGGCCGGCACGGTGCGCATCATCACCAACAGGCCCGATCCCGGCAGATTCTCTGCCGGCTATGACGTCCAGGGTACCCTGGTACAGGACGGTGGCCCGGGCGGCACCGTCGAGGGCTTCGTCAACATTCCGCTGTGGAGCAACGCAGCCATCCGCCTGGTGGGTTGGGACGAGCACGACGGCGGGTACATCAGCAATGTGGCCGGCACCGACCCCAAGGGATGCATCTTCAACGGTGTTCGCTCGTTCCCCAGCTGGGCCGGCCAGACGGCGGGCAGCTACAGCACCGCCAGCGGCACGGGCTCGGTCGCCCCATGTGCCACCGGCGCGCCGATCGGTGCCGGCTCCATCAGCAACGCTCCATGGGTGGCGAAGAACTACAACACGGTGGATACCCGGGGCGGCCGCGTGGAGCTCAGGTTCGATCTCGGGGATCACTGGACCGTCACGCCCACCTTCCAGGGCGAATCGGATGCCGGCAACGGCGATTTCGGCTACGACCCGGCGGTCGGGCGCCTGCAGCTGGCGCACTTCGGGCCCGAGAGCTCAACCGACAAGTGGCAGCAGAGCGCGCTTACGGTCGAGGGCAGGATCAGTGACTTCGACATCGTCTACGCAGGCGGGTACCTCAAGCGCACTCAATACTCGGTCTCGGACTACAGCGACTATTCGGAGTTCTATGATCGGGTGTACGGCTACGGCGCATACTACACCAACAACAGCGGTCAGCCGATCATGCCGCAGGAGTTCGTGATCAGCGGCGGGGATTTCGAGATGTGGAGCCAGGAGCTGCGCGTGACCACGCCCCTGGATCAGCCGGTTCATGCGACTTTCGGCGCGTACCTCGGGCGGCAGATGCATGATATCTGGGACTTCTACAGCGTGCCGGGCTACGGCTGGACCAATGTCGCCGGCGGCAATCCGAACGGCCTCGCGACCGGGCTGTCGGTTCCCGGGCTGCCCAACGTCATCTGGCTCACCGATGAGCAGCGCGTCGACCGCGACCGCGCCGTCTTCGGGCAGGCCACCTGGGACATCAGCCGGCAGTGGTCGCTGACCGGGGGATTGCGCTATTACCAGTACGACAACTCGCTGTTCGGATTCTACGGCTTCAATGCGAACTACGCGCCGAGCGAGGGCACCGGCTCCTGCTTCGCGTCCGCGGTTCTCAAGAACTCGCCATGCACCGATCTCGATGCGCGCACCAGCGCCAGCGGCACGGTTCCCAGGGCGAACGTGACCTACAAGATCACGCCCGAGGCGATGCTGTATGCGACCTATTCGAGGGGATTCCGCCCGGGAGGGGTCAACCGGATCGGCGGCAGCGCGCCGTATGCGGCGGATTTCCTCACCAACTACGAGGTTGGCTGGAAGACGCAGTGGCTCGGGAACACCCTGCGGTGGAACGGCTCGATCTTCTGGGAGGACTGGAAGGACTTTCAGTTCTCGTTCCTGGGACCCAGCAGCATCACGGAGATCGCCAACGGCGGTGACGCGCGGATCAAAGGACTGGAGAGCGATGTCGATTGGGTGCCGGTGCGCAATCTGTTCCTCAGTACCGACTTCACGTTCCTCGATCCCGTGTTGACCACCGGCTACTGCGGTACCATCGGAGTCACCTACTGCCCGAACCAAGTCACCTATGCACCGTTTCTGCCTGGAGGCCAGCTGGTGGGCCCTCTGGCGCCGGCCGGCACCAACCTGCCGGTCACACCGAAGTTCAAGGGTAGCCTCGTCGCCCGCTATTCGCTGCCGGTCATCGACGATTGGAGGCCGTACCTGCAGCTCTCGGCGATGTATCAGACCAGGACTGCGCCGGTGCTGCGCGCCGATGAGGCCGCCGTCATCGGCGACATGCCGGCTTACGCGCTCGTGAACCTCAAGTTGGGCGCCGATGGCGCCAACGGCATGCATTTGGATTTCTTCGTGACCAACCTCATGAATCGACTGGCGCAGCTGTCGCGCTTCACCGAGACCAATCCGGGCGTCGACAATCAGGTCTACATCGTGCCGGCGCAGCCGCGCACCTTCGGCGTGGAGCTCGGCCAGGACTTCCAATGACGCGCCGGTGCGGCAGGCATCACTTTCGCCGCAGGGCCGGCGGCGGCGGGGTTCTGGCCGCCGGCGCGTTCTGCCTGCCGTTGCTCGCCGCGGCCGCGCAGTTGTCCTCGAATCCCGGACTCGAGCCGGCCGCCCCCACCGATCCTCATCGGCCGCTCGCTGCGGAGCTGGTCGCGAGCGCGAGCCCGGCCCTCAGCATCACTCTCGTGGGAAGCCTGCTGCTCGACAGCCCAGCCGCGCGGCCCGCTGCTTTCGCGGCGGCGGTGCGCGCACGGCTCGCACCCGGCGGACAGAACGTGACCATCGGCACTCTCCAGGGGCCGCTGATCGACGTTCCCGGAGTCATCGCCTACCCTTACCGGTGGCATGACGCGCCGGCTGTCCGCGCGCCGGACTCCACCGCCGCACTGTTGAAGAGTGAAGGCTTCACCGGGCTGATGCTCGCCACGGGGCACGCCCTCGATTGGGGCATCGAAGGGATGAGGAGCACCGAGGCAGCCCTCGATGCGGCTGGCATCTCGCATGCGGGGACCGGTGACTCGCTCGGCCTGGCGGCTCATGCCGGCTACATCGACCAGAGCGCGGGGGGTGGGCGAATCGCTCTCGTCTCCACTACCACCGGCTTTCGCTCGACGAGCAATGCCCTCGGCGCTCACGGCGAGGCGCCTGCCAGGCCCGGGGTGAGTGGCGTTGCGCTCTCTGCGCTCCGAGTGATTTCCCCTGCCCAAAGCGATGAGCTGCAGCGGCTCGCCTGCCGCTTCGAATATCCGGGCGATCCCGACCGCTGTGTCGGGCTGAAGCCGGCGCGCACCGTGACGGCACTCGGCAGCACGTTTCTCGCCGTGGCCGATCCCGCCCGGTGGGGAACCTCCGAATATGACATCGACATTCCCCAGGCCGATGCCGTGCTCGGCAGCATCCGCGAGGGCAAGGAGAGCTCCGACTTCCTCATCGCGGCAGTCAACGCCGGTCAGATCGGCGACGGACGGAAGGCCTCGCCGCCGGTTCCCGCGTTCCTCGAGCGTCTGCTCCATGCTTCGATCGAGGCCGGCGCCGATGTGGCCTTCGCCACCGGGCCGCCCGAGCTCGGCCCGATCGAGCTCTACAGAACCAAAAGATGGCCGGGGGTTTTCCCCGTCTTCTATGGTCTGGGGAATTTCGCCTGGAGCGAGGGGCTCGCGCCGCCCGCAGCGGCCACTACGCGCTTCGACGGCGCGATCGTGAGGCTCACGACCCAGGGCAGTCATGGGGTCATCGACATCTTTCCGCTCGATCTCTCGACAGGCTGGCCGCGCCTGGCCGGCCGCGCGCGCTCGGCCGCGATCATCGAGCGCCTCCGCGCCCTTTCGAGGCCCTACGGGACCCGCATCGATACCGAGTCCGAGGGCTCCACGGTCATTGGCAGAATCACCTATCCGCTGACCGCCCGAGGCACAGCGCCTTGACCCGTCCACGCACGCTTGGTCTCCCGGGGGCCATCCTGCTGCTCGTCACTGCGCCGCTATCGGCGGCGCCGTTCCACCCCGATTTCTCCCTGGTGACGGTCGGCGATCTGATCCTGCCGCGGCCCGTTTCCATGCTGGTGCAGCCAGGCGCTTTCCCGCACTGGCGGGCATTCGCCGACACCCTCGAGTTGCTGCGCAGCGGCGACATCACCTACGGCAACCTCGAAACCACCATCTTCGACATCCGCACGTTTCAGGGAGCGCCCTATTCCTGGGACGGCGATTGGCCGTTGTCGAGCGTGCCTGCGGTCGCAGACGATTTGAGGACCATGGGAATCGATATGGTTTCCCGCGCCAACAATCACGCCCTCGACTGGGGGTTGCGGGGAATGCGGGAGACCTCCGGATGGGTCGCCCGGTCAGGACTCATCGCCGCCGGCACCGGCGAGAATCTGACCGATGCGACCCGAGCGGCCTTCGCACAGACGGCGGCGGGAAAGGTGGCGCTCGTCTCCATGGTGACAACCTTCCGTAGCACCACCAATGCGCTCACCGCGAGTCGGGATGCGCCCTATGGGCGCCCGGGAGTCGACGGCCTGCGTCTTTCCGCGAGCGCGGTAGTCGATGCGGCAAGCTATCGGGAGGTCGTGAGCATCGCCTGCAGCTTCCGCGCCGTCAAATCCTGCCGCGCGCCCGCCTCCCTCGAGCTCTTCGGCACGTCAGTTCGGCCGGCCCGCCCGGGAGAGACACCTTTCACCTATGACTATGCGGTGAATCCGGACGACCTCCATCGTATCGTCGAGGCAGTCGCAGCGGCGAAGACGGCCGGCGCCCGGTTCGTCATCGCCGCCATCCATGCCCATGAGGCGCTGACCGATGAGGCGCCGCCGCAGAATTGGCAGGAGCCGGCGGCCTTCCTGCGACCGCTCGCTCACTGCCTGATCGATGCCGGCGCCGACGTATTCGTCGCCACGGGGATCCATCATGTCGCCGGAATCGAGGTGTACGAGGGTAAGCCCATCTTTTACGGAATCGGCAATTTCTTCTTCAGCGACATCCAGGAGCCGCTGCCCGCCGATCTCTACGAGTCGACCGGCAACGGCGCCTACGGCTTCAGCATCTCCCGGCTTCTCGCCCGCAGCTTCGAGCATCCGGACCTCGTCACCGATGACGATCTCACCGAGGTCATGAATGCCGCCAGCTTCGCCATCAAAGGCGCCTCGGCCGCCCGGAACCTCACCTTTCAAGGCTTCGTGGCAAAAAGCGAGTTCGACCGCAACGGGAAGATCAGCCGGATCCGGCTCTACCCGATCGACCTCGGCTATGGCGAGAAGTTGACGCAGAGCGGAATCCCGCGACGGGCCGGGGACCTCATCGCCAACATGGTGCTGGACCGCGTCATCCGGCTATCGAGGGGTGGGGGTGTCGCCATCGGCAAGATCAGGGAACATGGTTATCTGATCGGCATCGTTACGCCGATCCGGCGCGTGAGATCTGTCGGAGTCCTGAGAGCGGAGCGCATGCCAAGTTTGAAGTCTCAGCGGGCGGTCAAAAGCCGCAAGGCTTCTTCCACTTTTTTCAGCAGATTGGGTTGCACCGTGCAATAGCGAAACAGGAATCGAGCGTTTGAGATCGCACGGATTTGGTCAATCAGCAGGTCCGTATCGTGTTTCAGGTCAGCACTCTTCTGAATGCGTACTCGCAAAGGAAAATGATCACCGGGGGGTAGCGCGTCAATCTGGCTGGTACCCGGAACGACAATGGTCGTGGGATGGCCGACTTTGTTCAACGCGTCGGTTTGCATGACCAGTGCTGGCCGGTCCCTTTTGCCGGGCTCCTGCCGGTGTGTTTGAGGCTCAAAGTCGACGGCCCAAACTTCACCGCGCCAAACGGGCTTGGTCATTCAAGGCCGTCCGAGGTACTGCCCTCCATAGACTGCGCAGCGGAAGCGCTGTGAGCGGCGAGCTGGCGCGAGAGCTCGGCGATGCGCTCCTGCATCAACCGCTGCTCAAACTCTTCCATTGCACGGCGCGCGTACTCGGATTTGCTCAGCCCCAAGCGACTGGCGGTCGCAGCTATGCTGGCAGCCAAGGTTTTGGGGATGCGGAGCGAAAAGGAGACGAGATCGTCCATGCGAAAGCGCGCCAAATCAAGAATGGTGTACGACCAATTGTACTACCATATTCACATCTGTCAAGTAATACAATCCGTCGTACACGCTTGCTGCAGGCCTCTCAAGGCTGTAACACGGGTTCGAATCCCGTAGGGAGCGCCAAACCAGTCAGGGCTGCGGCTGGCAAATATGGGGCGACACGAAGGTGTCCCCCTTCAACGCCGAAACGCGATTTTTTTGATTAAGTGCGTTGGCATCACGTCATGATGCTAACGCACTTGATGGCGCAAGGCCCCGAAATTGGCCATGCGATCCCGGGTGGCGACGATGCCAGCAGCGCGGACTAGGCCTCGCGGGAGGCGAATGCCGACGCCGCGGCGATTAGCAGCTCAGTGGGCCTGTCCGGGGCCGGAAGGAACGGCGAGTGCCCGCTCGAGGCGGGCAAGTCCGCGGGCATCCTCACCGCGCTTTCGCGCCACGGCCTCACGAATCCCGAGCTTCTCTCAAGGCCGGCTCCAGATGATCTTGGCATAGATGCTGCGGGCGATCTCGATCCGGGTCGGCCCGGGGAAACCGTACTCGGGATGGTCGGCATGCAGCAGGTTACGGCCGTCGAGCGAGAGCTCCAATTGCGGGCGCACCCGCCAGGCGAGGCGCGAATCGAGCTCGAAGTAGGCAGGCACCGTTCCGGCGGTCGGTCCATTGTTGGTGTGCAGCGTGTCGACCCAGCGCAGCGCCGCATCGAGCTGGACGTCTCGCGGAAGATCCAGCGCGGACCGTAAGGAGAACTGGTGTTCAGGGTCGGCCGTTTCGTTCAGGGCGTCGTTGATGTCCACCTGCCCGGGCGCGACCCGCAGGTGCTCCTTGAGGAAAGTATATCCTGCGTGCAGCAGCCAGGCCGGCATCGCCTGGTAATCACCCGAGAACTCGACACCGTACGTATCGCCTTCCAGATTGTTGGCGAAATAGAAGGGCAGCAGCGTTACGGGTGTGAAGCTCGTACTCCGCAGGTCACGGTAAACATTGTAGAACGTCGAAACCGAAGAGCTCACCCGCCGGCTGACCTGACCGCGGTACCCGAGCTCGTAGGCGATCAGTTTCTCCGACTCGAAATCCGGGTTTCCTCGCAGGAGCAGCGGCGCGGGCGGGGCGGCCTCGTACAGGTCCGTGTCCACCCGCGAGGGCGTGCGGACGGCACGCGAGATCGCCGCCCAAAGGGACTCCTCGTTCGCGAACGTCCACTGGACGCGGGCGTTCGGTTGCCACTCCCATCCGGTGTAGTCGTTGTGCTCGAGCTTCGTGCCGAGAATGAGCGACAGGCTCGGTTGCAGCGCCATCTCGTCCTGGATGAACGAGCTGTACAGATTCTGATCCAGCACATTGGGGAGGAACGTGAGCCCCGGCGCCTGGATCACCGAGTCATGAGTGTGGCGAAATCCGAGGCCCCAGACGATGCGATGATAGGCTCCAGCGGCGAAGCGCTGCTGGAAATCAGTGTCGTAGGTCGTGAGACTGTCCTGGAGGGAACCGGCCGGGGCGAGCGTCAGTGTCCCGAGCGTCAGCGCGGGCTCCGGATCGAGCAGATACGTGTGATCGATGTAGGCTTGCAGGCTCATGTCCGCGTCTTCCGAGAATCGGCGGCTCCAGCGGCCGAGCAGGTTGCTGCCGCTCGTCGCATCCATTCCGCCGGTCGGCACGTCCTCGTGCCCGTCGTAGGCGTCCCCCTGCACGGTCAAGGCATCGCGGCTCGACAGGTCCGAGTCGATGCGGAAGCCGCCGCGCTCCTGGCGCCACTCATCCGATCCGGGCGCACCATCGGCCATGACCTCATCGCCGCGGTCGACGTACTTGCCGTAGACCCGGAACCAGGTGCTTGGGGAGAGCGAGCCGCCATAACGGGCGCCGTCGAGCGTATCGACCTCCGTGCCACCCCCCGTTTCCGCATATGCGCCCTGTGTGTCTTTCGCGCTCTTGGTGATGATATTGATCACTCCGTTGACGGCATTCGCGCCCCAAAGCGTGCCGCCCGGGCCGCTGATCACCTCGATCCGATCGATATCCTGCAGCAGATAGTCTTGGATATCCCAGAACACGCCGGAGAAAAGCGGCGTGTACACCGTGCGGCCATCGATCATGACCAGCAGTTTGTTGGCGAGGGCGGTATCGAATCCGCGGGCGCTGATTGCCCAGTCGTGCGAGTTCTTCTGCGCCACCTGGAGATTGTCGGCAAGACGGAGGACCTCCGCGATATTGGTGGCTCCCGAGCGCCGGATTTCCTCCTGCGTGATGACCTGCACGGCGGAGGCACTTCGCAGCAGCGTCTGGGGATATCTCGCCACCGACGTCACCTCGATATTCATCAATTGCTCGACGGTGAGCTGTTTCAGCTCGGTCACGGTTTGCGCTTCCGGATCCGCCCGCGCGGGGTGCATCGCCGTGGCGAGCACGATCAGGGCGGTGAGGCGGCGAGCAACGGACATCATGGAGTGAAGATGCCCGCGCCGCGGGTCAAGTGAAAGGCACTGCAGCCAGAAATTGTGAAATCGCGAAGCGGTCAGGGAGCCGTTTTGTGCGCCGAGTCACGCTTCGAGAGCGGTCTCGAGCTCGATCAGGGAGCTCTCGATCCCGGCAATCTTCGATTTCCAGGTCGTATTCAACTTCAACCCGATGCACCGCGACCTGAATCGGCGCGTTAGCCATTCCCTCGGGGTTGCCACATTTCCGGCTGCGGTTGAATGCATTGCACTGAACTACGACCACGGGACGCCGGCACCCAGGCGCAGAACCGATGGGCTTCATCATCCTAGCCATCGGTTGCGGACGTCATCGAGGCCTTCGAAGCGCGGCTGCGAAGTACCTGCCGGGCGGCTCGTGAGGCGGCCACGCGTTACGCGTCAGTCAGCAAGTTCGAGCTGCCGTAGGATGGCTTGGAAGCGCGGCTCGCGGTGCAACGAATCCAGCAGCGGGTCGGTCTTCATCGCCATCAACCCGGGATCGCGCATCCGAACGGCGGTCTCGAGCCACCCGAGCGCCTTCTCGGGATCACCCCATTGCGCCAGGATCGTTGCGTACTGGTAGGCAGCGGCATCGCCCGCGGCGGCGTGGATTTTATCCAACTCCGCTCTCGCATCCGCATGGCGGCCCATCTTCTCGTACACCACCGCCAGGCACTGCTGGTCAAACCAGAAGTCACGCTGTGCCTCGCAGGATGTGCGTGCGCCCTGCAAGTCCCGCGCCCCATAGAGAGCGAGCCCGCGCTCCGCGTAGGCTGGCGCGAAATCCGGATTGAGGCTCGCCGCTTCAGCATACGCGGCGGCGGCTTCCCGGTATCGTCGGGCCACGTACAGAGCCAGGCCGAGGCTGGTGTGACTCGCTCGTGCGAGCGGATCCAGGACGACTGCGCGGCGCGTAGCTGCGATGGCGACGTCGAATTGCCCCGCATAGGCGGCGTTGCCGCCGGCGGTGCGCAGTACACGGGCATCGCCGGGGGCAAGAGCCAAGGCCAGCTTGTATTGCGCGGCCGCCTGCCCGAATTCGAGCGGCCCATCGTTATAAAAGGCGGCGAGCGCAAGGTGCGCCTCTGCCAGCTGCGGCGCGAGAGCGATGGCCTGTCGTGCGTCCAGCTCCGCCTTCGCGAAGCTGTCGCGCTTGGTGGTGGTGGCCGCCTCCTCCGCTCCATAGGCCGAGAGAGCCAGCGATCGTGCTGCGAATGCGAGGGCGTAGTGGGGGTCGAGGTCGATGGCTCGCGAATAGAGCACGAGCGCCGCCGGAATATCGCCCGTGCCGTGACGCATCTGATAGATTCTCGAGGCCCGAAGGTAAGCGTCGAACGCGGCCGGGTCTTGCGTGCCCCCGAGCTCGATTCTCGCCGCCACATCGCCCAACAGCTTGACTTTGAGTGCATCGGCCACGGCGGTGGCGATCTCGGTCTGCAGCTTCAGCACGTCTCCCAGAGCGCGGTCGTACGTCTTAGCCCACACTTCATAACCTGTTATCGTGTTGGTGAGCTGCGCCGTGACGCGAATCGTGCCCGCGGACCGGCGGACGCTCCCTTCGAGTACATCCGCCACATTCAGCCGACGGGCGATCGTGCCGAGATCGGCGCGCTTGTCCGCAAAATAAAAGGACGAAGTGCGTCCCGCGACCTGCAGCTGTGTGATCTGGGCGAGAGAGTTGAGCACCTCCTCGGTGAGTCCCTCCGAGAAGTATTCCTGGTCGCGGTCGCCGCTCAAGTTGACGAACGGCAAGACGGCGATGGAGTGCGGCGGCGGCGCAAAAGCGGCCGCCGCCACGGGTCGGTGGCTCCAGAGTTTGCCGATGCCCAGATAAGCCAGCACGGCCGTGAGCACGGCGACAATCCAACCCAGCCATGCGGGTTTTGGCATCCCGGCGCCAGGGCGGCGACGCGTAACTGCGCCCCGGGGCCCGGGCCGAGGGTTTGCCGGCCCGCGCATCACCGGCATGGCCTCGCCAGACAACAGACGGCGGATGTGCCCGATGAACTCGGGCGTTGCCTCTCCCTCCGGCAGACGGGTCCAGTGCGCGCGCTGGAATGATTCTGGCACGTCCATGATGCTCTCGGGGGTCGCGTCGACGCATACTGGCACGATGAACGCGCGATCTCGCGCCATCATATGCGTCCGCTGGTCCGCCAGATCCCACTCCAGGCGGAAATAACCCTCGCGCCGCGCGGTCGTGTTGCACGAGATCACGGGCATGAAAAGCGCGCACTCCTGTATCTCGCGCCGGATCTTCCGATCCCAGGCGTCGCCGCCGCGAAGCTCGCTGCGGTCGAACCAGACCTGGATACCGGCAGCAGACATGGCATCGAAAATTCTTCGCGCAGTCGCCATATCCTGCGAGGTGTAGCTCAGAAATACCGCGTGCAATGCCTCGGTCACGGAAACACCATCGCCGGCCGGCTCCATGGGGGAGGATACACTGAAAGGAGCACCTTACGGCAGCAAAGGGGACCTCGGCACTTGCCAATACCCGCGCCACCAGGGCTCATCGGTCACATCAGATCCGGCTCTTCAACATGGATCGCACGCGCCGGATCGGCAATCAACCAGAGCAGCGCGCCCACGCCCGCCAGCGCGGCGCCCAGCAGGAAGGGAAAGCTCCAGGCGTTGTGCCCGGAGAAGTAGGCGACGATCGGCGTGGCAATGAGTCCGCCCCCATTCCCGCCGGTGTTCAGAATGCCGCTCGCCGCCATGGAGTCGGCGCGCGCCACGTTCATCACGGCGGCCCAGTAGGGCCCTTCGGTGAGCTCGATCGCCATGAAGCACAGAGCGAGCGCGACGGAAGCCTCGTAGGCGTTGACCGCGCTGATGGCCACCAGCAACAGAACGCCGCCTGCCGGCAGGCCGATGAGGGGCACGATGCGCAGTCCCCACCGCGCCCCGTAGCGTCTCATGCAAACGCTTCCGATCGCTCCGCCTGCCCCCGCGCCGATCGCCGAGCCGAGCGGCGGAACGGCGGCGAGCCAACCGCTTTCCATCATCGGCAGGTGGCGCGCCTGCACGAGGTATAGGAAGGTCCAGTTGGCAATCAGGTAGAACGTGAAGTTCATGCACAGGTATGACAACGCGAGCAACAGCACCTCCCGATTGCGCAGCAGCGTGAGGATTCGCGGCCAGGAGATGCGCGAATCGACGCGTGCGCGAGCGTCTGTTGCGAGCTCGGCGAGCTCTGCGCGTGAGACGCTGGCGTGCAGACTGGGTGCATCGCGTCCATACCAGGCCCAGATCACGATCAGCGCGATCACGGGCAGGGAGCTCCAGATGAGCGCCTGCTGCCACCCGAACATGCTCATGAGCCACGCGATGACGGGTGGAGTGAGGGCGGCGCCGAGACCGAGTCCCGCACTTTGTCCCCCCTGAACGAGCGGCCACTGCACGGGCGGAAACCAGGCCTCGAACACGCCCGCCGATAGCGGAAAGATCGGCCCCTGCGCGAACCCCAGAAGCACCTGCAGGCTCAATAGCGCAACGAAGAGGGGGCCGGCATGCAGGACCAGCGGCGCAAGCGGTGTCAGCAATGTCGCGGCGAGCGCGATCCCACCCACGAGCGTGAAGGTGAAGCGCGCCCCGAGGCGCTGTCCGATCACACCGCCGGGGAACTGCAGCGCAGCGTAGCCTATGATGAATGCGGTCTCGAGCCACCCGATCTGCATCTGGGTGAGTCCCAGTTCCGGCATCATGCGCACGGCGGCTACCGAAAGGCCGCGCTGCTGCACGTAGGCCATGAGCCCGAAGCCGAATATCAGCCAGAAGATCCGCCAACGGACCCGGATGCCCCGGGGAAGGACCGGTTGCGCGAAGTCCGGCACAGGCGTCGGCCCTTTACCGCAAAT
>Ga0335072_10002083_pt1 | contig 31572 bp, 30 predicted proteins | sample Lox_Sample_21_FD_206725 | JGI IMG/M metagenome (GOLD analysis project Ga0335072, IMG submission 206725) | Soil microbial communities from Loxahatchee National Wildlife Refuge, Florida, United States - Lox_Sample_2.1 | ecosystem: Environmental > Terrestrial > Soil > Wetlands | place: USA...
GTCGGCGGCGCCTGGCGGCGGCGCCTTATTTGACCCGTCGCGGCTCCGGCGAGGTGAGGTGCTTGCCGCGGCCGGGGGGATCTTGCTGCTCGTGTTCATGCTCGCGGGCAACTGGTACGGGCACGGCGGTGGCTCGAGGACCGGCTGGGAGGCGCTCACCGACCTGCGCTGGCTGGTCGTCGTCACGATCGCCTCGGCCTTCCTCCTGGCCTTCACCCAGGCCACGCGGCGGGCGCCCGCCGTGCCCGCGACGTTGAGCGTGATCGTGACCGTGCTCGGGCTGATCACCGTGCTCGCCCTGATCTACCGGGTCCTCATCGACGCGCCCGCCCACGAGCAGGCCGGCGCCTATCTCGGCCTGCTGAGCGCAATCGCACTCGGCTACGGCGGCTATCTGTCGATGCGCCAGGAGGGGATCGCGCGGCGCGACGCGCCCACCGATATACCTGTCGTACGGCCCGGCGGCGGGGAGCGATCCTAGAATGAATATCGATGCTCGACCGTGACCAGGTGCTCCACGTGGCCCGGCTCGCCCGCCTCGATCTGGGCGACCAGGAGGTTGCGCGGATGGCCGAGGAGCTCTCCAACGTACTCGACCACATCGAGAAGATCCGCGAGCTCGATCTCGAGGGCGTCCCGCCGACCTCGCACGTGATCGACGTGGTCAACGCCCTGCGCGCCGACGACCCCACGCCATCACTGCCGCGCGACGTGATCCTGGCCGCGGCGCCCGAGCCGCTGCACGACGGATTCGGCGTCCCGAGTCCGGGCGCGGCGTGAGCGGGCTGATCGACCTGTCCGGGGCGCGGGCCGCGGAGCGGATCCGCGGGGGCGAGATAGCCGCCGCCGATCTGTTCGCGGCCTATCGAGAGCGCGCGGCCGCGGATGATCTGAACGCGTTCACCTGGGTGGCCGAAACGGCCCCGCAGAGCAACGGCGGCGCCAATGCCCCCCTGGGCGGCGTGCCGGTCGCCGTCAAGGACCTGTTCTGCACCGAGGGCGTACCCAGCCAGTCGGGCTCGAAGATCCTCGAGGGCTACCGCCCGCCCTACACCGCGACCGTGGTCGCCAAGCTGCGCGACGCGGGGGCGCCCCTCTTGGGCAAGACCAACCAGGACGAGTTCGCGATGGGTTCCTCGAACGAGAACTCAGGGTTCGGGCCGGTGCTAAACCCGTGGGACCGCAGCCGCGTTCCCGGCGGCTCCTCGGGCGGCAGCGCCGCGGCGGTGGCGGCTGGGCTGGCGCCGTGGGCGCTCGGCACCGACACGGGTGGGTCGATTCGCCAGCCGGCGGCGCTGTGCGGGATTGTCGGGTTCAAGCCGACGTACGGGGCGTGCTCGCGCTACGGGATGATCGCGTTCGCCTCCTCGCTCGATCAGGCCGGTCCGCTCACCCGCGACGTGACCGATGCGGCTTTGCTCCTGCGCCACATGATCGGGCGCGACGACCACGACTCGACCTCGCTCGAGTATCCGGGCGAGATTGCGCTGCCTCGGGCCGAGGATCTGAAGGGGATCAAGCTCGGCGTGCCCGAGGACCTGACCGGCGCCGAGGGCGGGATCGAACCGGGGGTGCGCGAGAGCTTCGAGGCGACGCTCGCGCTCGCCGAGAGCCTCGGCGCGTCGATCGAGCCGTGCCGGCTGCCGCACGCGCCGCACGCGCTGTCGGCCTACTACCTGATCGCGCCGGCCGAGGCGTCAGCCAACCTGGCGCGCTTTGACGGCGTTCGCTACGGACTGCGCGTCGACGGCGACAAGGATCTGGTCACGATGTACAGCAGCACCCGCGAGGTCGGGTTCGGTCCCGAGGTCAAGCGCCGGATCATGCTCGGCACCTACGCGCTGTCGAGCGGCTACTACGACGCGTACTACGGGACGGCTCAGAAGGTGCGCACGAAGATCGCCGAGGACTTCAAAGCCGCGTTCGAGCGCTTCGACTTCGTGGTCACCCCGACCAGCCCGTGCACGGCTTTCGAGCTGGGGGCCAAGACGTCCGACCCGCTGGCCATGTACCTCAACGACTTCCTGGCCGTGCCGATGTCGCTCGCGGGAATCCCGGCGATCTCGATACCGTCAGGGCTCAGCGACGGCCTGCCCGTCGGCTTCCAGCTGGCCGGGCCGGCGTTCAGCGAGAGCCGGGTGCTCGACGCGGCGTACGCGCTCGAGCGGGCGATCGGATTCGACGGAAGCAAGGCCCGGCGATGAGCACGGCCTCCGCCGACACCGCATTCGAGCCCGTCATCGGCCTCGAGATCCACGTCCAGCTGGACACCCGCACCAAGATGTTCTGCGGGTGCAGGCTGTCGTCGGGCGATCCGCCGAACATCCACACCTGCCCGACCTGCCTGGGATTGCCGGGTGCGCTGCCGGTCGTAAACGAGCGGGCGATCCACTTCGGGATCATGATCGGGCTCGCGCTGGGCTGCGACATCGCCGAACGCTCGCTGTTCCACCGCAAGAACTACTTCTATCCCGACCTCCCCAAGGGCTACCAGATCTCGCAGTACGACGTGCCCCTGTGCCTCGGCGGGCGGCTCGGCGACGTGCGCATCCATCGCGTGCACCTGGAGGAGGACGCCGCCAAGCTCAACCATCTGGGGGCGAGCGGGCGGATCCACGGCTCCGACCGCAGCTGGGTCGATTTCAACCGCGGTGGGACGCCGCTGGTCGAAGTCGTCACCGAGCCGGACATCTCCTCGCCCGAGCAGGCCCGGGAGTGGCTGATCCTGCTGCGGACCACCCTTAGGCAGCTCGGCGTGTCCGACGTCGACATGTCGCAGGGATCGCTGCGCTGCGACGCCAACGTCTCGATCCGTCCTGCCGGCTCGACTCAGCTCGGGACCAAAACCGAGCTCAAGAACATGAACTCGTTCGCGTTCCTCGAGCGCGGCGTCCGGGCGGAGATCGAGCGCCAGACGCGTCTGCTCGAGCGCGGCGAGGCCGTCGTTCAGGAGACGCTGCACTTCGATCCCGTGAACGGCGGGCTGACCCCGCTGCGCTCCAAAGAGGAGGCCCACGACTACCGCTACTTCCCCGAGCCGGATCTCGTCCCCCTGGTCGTTGGCGAGGAGATGCTGAGCGCCGCCCGCGCGGACATGCCGGCCGAGCTGCCGGCCGAGCGTGCGGACCGATTTGAACGCGAGCTTGGGCTGCACGCCGACACCGCGCGGCTGTTCGCCTTCCGCGCCGAGCTCGGCGACTACTTCGAGCGGGCGCTGGACGCGGCCGGCGCAGACGGATCTCAGGGCAACGGCGGGGCCGGGCTCGAGCCGGCCGAGCTCTCCAACTGGATCCCCCAACTGGTCGAGCGGATCGGCTCCGACGCCGACCCGGCGAGCAGCAACGTCACGCCCGAGAGCCTCGCGGCCCTGGCCACGATGGTCAAGGCCAAAGAGGTCAGCCGCGACGCGGCGCGAGAGGTCCTGACCCTGCTGGTGAACGAGGGCGGCGATCCCCGCGCGATCGTCGAGCGGGAGGGGCTGGGCGCGATCACCGCGGAGGACAACGGCCTGGCCGAGATCGTGGACGAGGCGATCGCGTCCGACCCGAAGGCGGCCGAGCAGGTGCGCGCCGGGAACATGAAGGCGATCGGACCGCTCGTCGGCTACGTGATGCGGGAGACCAAGGGGCGCGCGGACGGTGGCGAGATCACCCGCCTAATCCGCGAACGGCTCAGCGCTTAGTTATTCAGCCGGCGAGAAAGCCTGCGGACCACGAAGCCGGCGGCCAGCAGCGTGCCGCCCCCCGCGACCAGCAGGACCACGTCCAGGCCGGTGAACGGCAGAGTGCCCGTCGAACTCGCGTTCGTGCCTGTCCCCGAGCCGCTCGACGTGTTGCTGCTGCCCACCGAAGAGCACAGCTGCGGGCTATAGGCCTGGCAGGTCGAGTTTCCGGCGGCCATTGCCGTGCCGGGAATGACCGACAAAGCGAGCACAATCCCTACCAGTGTTGCGATGCGTTTCATGAATCCCTTCGTTCGTCGCGAAGCCCCGGAACAATTCACAATCGTACATGAACCTTCGGACACCGCACAAGGGCTAGCTAAGACTGATCTTAACTAGTTACCCGATTTTGGGCTGAAGTCTCGAGGAGACAGCTCTGGCTCGCGGAAGCCGGGCCGGGTCCGAGATCCGCCCTCAGTCGGCGTCAGCCGGCCACGACGAGCATCTGCAGCGCTTTGGAGGGCGTCAGCGGCCGCGGGGTGTCGACGCGCGCAAGGGCCTGCGCGATCGCGGGCTCTTGCGAGTTGATGGAGTGGGCGGTCCGGAAGTCGTGACGGGCCGTGGCCCGCTGGCCAAGCGCGGATGCGGCGAGCCCGGCGCCCAGCCATCCGTACCAGCCGCCCGGCTCTCGCACGGTGGCCTGATCGAAGCGTCGCTGCGCTTCGGCCCATAGGCCATTTTGAAGGGCGATCGTGCCGCCGATCCTCCCTGGGTCGGCATTCAGCGGATTGAGGTCCGCGGCGGTATTCAGATCCCTCAGCGCCTGGGTCGGGTTGCTCACGCGCAGATCGCTCGCCGTCGAGACCTCGCGGACCGAGAGGTACGGGAACGCGAGCACGGCCACGGCGGCGAGGAAGCCGACGAGCCCGACTGAGCCTCTCAGTGCCCGCTGCGCCGCCCGGCGTGGCGACGGAGCCGTCGTCTCGACGCGTTCAGGCCTCCCGAGAGCGCCGGCCATCGCCAGGAAGCCCAGGGCTGGGCCGCTCAGCGCGGGCATCTCCCAGAACCAGTCGATGGAGCCGTGGATCAGCCAAACCACGAGCGGCAGCAGGGCGATGCCCGCCATCGCGGCAGCCCATCGATCGGCGCGGCGGCGAGTGTGCAGCGCTGCGACCAGCGCTCCGGCCAGGAACATGACGAAGAAGATCGTCCCGACCAGCCCGGTGTGCGCGAGCAGCCGCATTTCGAGGCTATGCGTCCACTGCAGCTCGAGGTCGGTACGTCGGTGACGGATGTAGTAGTCGGCGAAGTTGTCCTGTCCGAGACCGCCGATTGGGTGGGCGAGAAACGCGTCCAGTGCGACCCTCCAGGCGTCGTAGCGACCGGAGCCGATGTCGCCGAAGTGGGACGCGGCGGTGCTGGAAGCAGACGCGTTGGTGAACCCGTTCCACTGATCCTTGACGAAGCGAACTGGATGCCCATGGGTCGCGACCGTCCCGCCTGCAGCCCCGACCGCCAGCACGAGCACGGCAACGCCGGTGCCGATCGCCCTGCGCCGAGAAGGACTCAGCTGCGGCCCCCGGACGCGAGCGTCGAGCGCGGCGAGGAGCGTGCCTATGAGGAGCACCGCGGCGCATACGAGCAGGCTGATCCTGCCGGCGCGCTCCGCAGCCGACGTCAGCGCGGCGGCAGTCGGGTGAGCGCCGGTGGTCGCCTGGTAGACGTCGAGCAGCGGACGTGCCGCCACCAGCGCCCCCAGCGCCGGGAGCAGGGCCGCAGCGGTGCTCCGCAGTCGGTCAGGGCAGACCGCGATCGCCGCCACGAGCACAAACGGCAACGTGAACAGCCAGCCTCGGCTCTGCGCGAGCACGGCGAGGTCGAGGCTGCCGCATGCCACGGCGAGCAGCAGGCCCCGCAGTAGCACCGGAAACTCTCGCCGGGTGCTCAAGGCGACGGCGAGCAGGGCGGTGGCATTGAACAGGGCCGCGTTCGAGTTGAAGTACCCAGTGGGCGTGAGCAGCCGCCCCTCGCTGAACAGGGCGGTGATGCTCTGCCCGCCCGCCATCTCGATCAGCATCAGAGCGCCAATCACGCCGATCGCCAGCGTGTATAGGACGAGGATCGCCGCCACCTGGCGCGGGCGCCACCGTGGGATCGAGAACGCGGCGAAGACCAAGAAATAGAGGAGGGCCAGATTGCTGCCGGACAGGGCATCGCCTGGCGACTGCGACCAGGTGATCGAGAGGTAGGACCAGCTGATGTAGAGCCCGAAGCCGAGCAGCGCGAGCTTTGTGGCCCGAGGTATGCGCGGTACCCCGTTCATGATCCCGACTGCGACGAGCACCGCGAGGAGGACAAGCGCCCCCCAGTACCACGTGTCCTGGTCGTAGCCGCCATCGTGAGCCGCCCACAGCACGGTCAGGGCGACGGTGAGATACGCTGGGACCGCCGACGCGTGAGCCGCGAGGACGGACGGCTTGGTTGACCAGAGCCGCGCCCAGGCCACCTGCCCCACGGCCCCAGCCCCCGCTGGCGGTTCCGGCGAACGCGTCGCCTCCGCATCGTCTGCTTCGAGCCGGGGGCTCACGTCGCGCGCAACGTGTACGCCGCGTAGGACGTAAAGTGGTAGTTCGGGTGGCGCAGCATCAGCTCGGTCCATGCGTTGTTGAGCTGCTTCAGCAGCCGACCGGGCGCATGCGAGGCTTCGCCGAAATACGCGACGCAACGCTCGACCGAGAAGCCGACGGTGGCGAACCGGTCAATCTGGCGCCGGGTCGGTCCGAAGCACCAGCGGTAGTAGGCGGGGAACTTCCCGCTCTTGCCCGATCGCACTCGCCACGGCTCCAGGCGCAACAGGATCCGCTCGGCGAGAGCTTCAGGCAGGAGCCGATTGGCCATGAAGGGCGGCCACCACAGCGTCGGAAAGAAATGCATGGCGACGCCGCCCGGATGGAGAAGCCGCCGGACGTTCGCGTGAAACTGGCGAGGATCGCGGACGTGCTCGGCGAGCACACGGCTGAAGACCAGGTCGTAGCTGCCGTCGTGAGCGCCGGTCTCGAATTGCGGCGAGCTCGCATCTCCCAGCAGGGTGTCGTAGCCCCGTGGCGCCTTCTGGAGCTCTGCCTGCGAGATATCGACCACTAGGCAGCTCAAGCCATGCTCATCCAGGAACGCCGGCTCGAGCACCGGCCGCGCGCCGCCCCCCAGCTCGCACACCCTGCCTCCGCCGAGCGACGCCGCTCGAGCGCGCAGGGCACGGGTGAAATCGACGTGGGCCCACACCTCGGGCGCGACGCTGAAGGGCATATTCTCGATGATCAGGTGACGCTCCATCGTCGGGCCCCGAGGACGAGACGGACGGCGGATGATAGGCGGCTTCCGTGCAAAGGCAGCACGGTTTGTCCAGGATCAGCGAGGAAATTCGTCCAATCCCAGCGCTCGACGAATAGGACTGGGGCCGTGAGCCGATCCTCGCGGCATGCGCCTACGCGTGGCGCTGTGCGCCGCATTCGCAGTGCTGTTGGCGGGGATTCTCGCGCAGGGAGCGGTTGCTGGGGGAACGGCTCGTCGCGGCCCGATCTCGCATTGCGCTCGCGCGCAAAGCCGACGGACACGGCGGCGTTGTCTGCGCGCGCGTCGCGCGAAAGGCTCGGTGTTTCACCGTGCGGAAGTCGCGTCTGCGCCGCCGGCTGTGATTTGCGATCTGTTCGCGTCGCCATCGGGTTCTGACTCGTCGGGCGATGGCACGAAGGGCGAGCCGTTCGCGTCGCTCAGCAAGCTCGACGCTGCCCTGAGGCCGGGTCAGACAGGTTGTCTGGAAGCGGGGACCTACGGCAACACCGGCACGTGGCATCGGATCGATACGAACGGGACGCCGTCGGGTCGGATCACGATCTCCGCCGATCCGGGGCAGAGCGCCACGGTGGTCGGCTACGTCGACATCGAGGCCGCATACACGACGCTCGAGTACCTGAACATCGACGGCTCGAACACGCTGTACACCTCGCATCCGTCGGGGATCAACTGCCCAACTCCGGTCTCACAGTCACTGGTCATCGCCGGCCCGAACGACATCCTCCAGTACGACAACTACTACCAATCGATTCCAAGCCTGCGCGGCAACGGGATCGGGATCGGGTTCTGGGGTGATGCCGACAACACGATCATCCGCTACGACAAGGTCCACGACGTCGGTCAGTGCCAGGCCTACGACCAGCTGATTTACCTCTCACACGGCAATAACGTCCAGATCTACGACAACTGGCTGTGGAACGATCCGCATGGTCGGGGTGTCCAGCTGTACCCGGCACCGACAAACGCGCGGGTGTATAGCAACGTGATCGACCGCGCGGGCGAGGGCTTCGCGGTCGGGGACGACGCCGGCGAAACCGTGTCGGGCAACCAGATCTACCACAACATCGTGACCGACAGCACCGGCCTACCTTCGGAGGGGATCCCGGGGGAGATGATCCACGACCTTTACGGCGGGGCCCCGGGAACCGGGAACAGCTTCTATGACAACCTCTCCTACGGGAATCCTGGGGGCGTCGGGCGTCTAACCGCGGTCACGGCTTACGACAACACCTTTGCGCAGCCCCTGTTCGTGGACGCCGGCGCTGACGACTTCCAGGTCCTGCCGTCCAGTCCGGCCGCGAGCTGGAATCTGTGGAACGGCGACTGAGCCCTCGCCTACGCCGTCCGGCCGCGCCGGCCAGAACGCGTGCCGCCGCGCAGTCGCTTTAGCCTCCGGCCAACGGGAACCGACCCGGGCACGTGGGTCTCGATGAGGTTGGCAATTTCAGCCAGGAGCCGCGCCCAGAGCTCACGTGTACCCGGTGACCGTACCGTGAGCACCACGAACAGCTTGAGCGTCTGCCGTGCGCTGCGGCGAGTATCGAACGACACGCCACGACCGCGTTCGGGCCACCGATAAACGGCGGACATGCGGTCGACGTAGGCGAAGTGCCATCCGGCGCGCCGCAGCTTGATGTACAGGTAGTAGTCCTCGCCGACCGCGAGCCAGCGAGGATACGCGCCCACCGCTCGAACGGCTCGCGTACGCATGATCGCGGCGGGTGAGGGGATCGGGTTGACTCGGTACAGCCGAACGAGATCGTCGACCGGGTGAAACGCCCGCTCGCTGACCCACTCGGGTAAGCCGTCGCCCGGCCTGCGCACCGAGATCGCACGGTCGAGTAGCGGGGTGCCAATGATTTCGGCGTTGGAGTAGGCGAGTCCGACGGCCGGATCCGACAGCGCGGGTAGCAGACCCTCGAGGTGATCCGGACGCCACAGATCATCGGCGTCGAGTTGCGCCAGCACGGGTGCACGCGCCGTCGCCACTGCGGTGTTCCGAGCCGCCGACACACCTCGATTCGCCGCGGTCCGGATAACTCGCAGCCGAGGATCGTTCAGCTCCCGGAGCACGTGCGCGGCGGGCTCGGCCGATCCGTCGTCGACGACGATCACCTCGAGGTCGGAGACCGTCTGTGCGAGGGCGCTCCCGACCGCCTCGGCCAGCGTCGCGGAGGCGTTGTGGGCGGGTGTGATGACGGTGACCCGCGGGGTTGGCGTGAGCGGATCCACCATCACGCCGAGCCAGGCTCGCGGGTCGGAATGGGTGCCGGGCGCACCATGGCGTCGGGCTCGCGGGCTGCGATCGCGGACTCGAACTCGATCGCGCTGGGCTCCGTCGCGGGCTGGGCAGGGAACGCCATCGCGCGCAAGCGGGGTAGCAGGCTTGGCGAGAGGAGGTGCAGGAGTCCCGCGTATACGGGAAGGCCGACGGCACCTCCGAGGATGACCGCGGGCCAGGGTGCCGAGATCGCCTCGTGAACTCCGAACAGCGCGGCGGCGAGGCCAGCCGAGGCGAGCAGCGGCGGTCCGATCGACACGATCACGCTCCGTGTCGTCAGCCTGAACATGCGCATCGTGATCAGAATCGTGAACAGCTGCGCCACGACCGCGATCACGGCCTGGACCCAGGAAATGACCACGATGCCGTCCCGAACGAATAGAAGCGAGCCCACGACGATCGCGATCGCTTGTGGGATCGCCAGGTACAGCACGACGGCTGCCCGGCCCCGCGACTTTAGTGCGTTGCCGCAGACCATGCTGATCGGAGACATCACCGCCCAGAGGCACAACACCTGTGCGGCACCCACCGCCGGCTCCCATTGTGCTCCGAACACGGCGAGGGTGATCGGCCGTGCCAGGACGGAGAGGACAGCGGTCAGCGGCAGCGCGACCATCGCCGTGTATCGCAGTGCGGTGAGAAAGGCGCGGCCCATGTCGCCGTCGTCGAGCGTGGCGAAGGCGGGGAAAAGCACGTCGCCGGCGACCGACGCCAGGCTGATGATGAACAGGTAGGGCAGCTTGGTGGCGATCGAGTAGTAGCCGAGCGCGGTTACGCCGAGCACCCGTCCGACGACGAGGTTGTCGAACTCGGCCAGGAAGGCGGCCATGATCCCGACCGCTGTCGTGGCGCCGCCGAAGCTCAGGAGCTGGCGGAGATGCTGGCGCTGGGGGCGGAAGCGCGGCCGCCACGGCACGAGTTTCCAGAGGACGACGTCCATGGCGATATTGCCCGCGCTGTAGCCGATGACCAACGCCCACACGCCCGCCCCGGCGAGGGCGAGCGCGACTCCCACGCCTCCGCGGAAGATGGCGTCGACCAGTTCGGCGCACGTGCGCGAGCGGAAGTCCATGCGCTTGGTGGCGATCGCGTAATGGGTCGAGCCCAGCCCGTAGAAGAAGAAGGTCAGCCCAAGCGCCGGCATCACGCTGTATAGCCGTGGCTGATGGAACAGGGCAGCTGCAGCCGGGCTAAGCGCCGCCGTGATCAGGGCCAGCAACAAACCGACCGTGGATGAGACCGCGAATGCCGTCTCCGCCTGCGTCTCGACCTCTTCAGGCTTCACCACGACCAGGGCGTTGCCGACTCCGAGGCCCTGGAGCATGTCGAGGAACGTCATGAACGTTCCGGCCAGAGCAACCAATCCGAAGTCGCTCGGAGCCAGGATCCGGGTGAGTACCGCGGTCGCAAGCAGCGAGGAACCGCGGGTGCCGATATACGACCCGTAAGACCAGAACATCCCGCGCAGGGTGCGGGTACCGAGGCGGTGCCGCGGGTTCGCGCTCATGGTCGGCGCTCAGCGCCCCAACGCTTCGTCGTACAGGTCGACCAGTCGTGCTGCCCAGCGGTCCAGCGCATACGAGATCTGCACCCGGTTTCGAGCCTCACCCGCATGCTCCGAGCGCTGGGCTTCGGTGAGCGACAGGACCTCATCCAGCGCCGAGGCGATCGTCCGAGCCTGCGGCGCTACCGACCGTCCTCCGGGCAGCCCCGCCACGACCTCGGCCCGCACCGGCGGGGTCGTGACGACCGCGGGCAGGCCGCGGGCGAGCGCCTCGATGACAGCGTAGGGGAGGCCTCCTTCGACTCGGCTGCAGTTGAGAAAGGCGTCGGCGGTCGCGTACAGCTCGTTCACGTCCGCTCGCGGCGCAATGGCGCGCACGGTGCGGTGGAGCTCAAGCTCGCGGAGCGGGGCGTCCCCGCCTTGCTCTCCGAGAACGGTGAGAAACATGAGATCTTCGTCGCGGTCCATCGCGTCCGCGACGGACAGCAACAGATCTCCGCCTTTGATATTCCAATCCCAGGCGAAGTGGAGCACGACCTTGGTCCTGGCGGGCAGCTCGAGGGCTTGGCGGGCTGCCGCCCGTTCTCCGGGGCTGATCGGCGGGAAGCGGGTGGGATCGATCGCATTCGGCAGCAGCCGCAGCTTTGTCGCGGGGAAGCCCAGCGCGAGCGCCTCGTCCCGCATCAGCGGGCTCACGCAAATCACCCCATCGACTATCCGACCGAATACGGCGGCGTGAAGCTTCGTCCTGATCCTGATCCGGCGCGCGCGGCCCGAATGGGCATGCCAGAACACCCGCCTGCGCCGGTGCCTGGCGCGCAGCAATGCCGCTGCTTCGTCGAACGTCCCAAAGTGGGTGTGCACGATCGTTGGCTCGACGCTCGGCTCGTGCAGGATCTGGTTGAGCTGACGTACGGTGCCCCGAAGGCTCGAGCGCTCGATGAACCTGATATCGGCAACCTCGCCCAGCTCGCTTAGCCACGGCCGGTCCCTGGCGACCTCGGAGAAGCAGACCGTCGTGTCGTAGCCTCGGTCGCGCGCCGCACCAGCGGCGGCCGAGAGCATTGGGACGAACGACCCCGAGTAGGGACCCCCGTAATCGGCGCAGTGAACGATGCGACCCCGTCGTTGCGGATTCTGCACGGCGGCTATTCTGGCGGTGCCAAACGAGCCAGGGATCGGCTCCAGCGGCTGCGGAGGGAATACCTGTCGCTCATCACATTCGCCGGCGGCCGTTATGACCGAGGATTCGCGGACTCCTGACTGACCCGCAGCGCCGCCACATGCGCGAGGACACGGTCCGCGACGTGCGTCCAGCTGAACTTTTCCAACACCCGGTGGTGCCCGGCCCGTCCCAGGCTAGCTGCTTTGCTCGGGTCCGCGAGGAGGTCGATCAGCGCTGCGGCCAGCGGTTCGGGCGCGCCTCGCGGCACGAGAAGGCCGGTGACCCCGGGTTCGATGATCTCGGGCATGGCGCAGCAGTCGGTGCCGATGCACGGGAGGGCGTACCCCATCGCCTCCGCGAACACGAATCCCCACGGCTCAAACAGCGATGGGAGCACGAACACCGAGGCGGAGCCGTACTCAAGCGCGAGCTCGGGTCGGGCGAGACGGCCCAGCCACTTCACTCCCTCGGCGGAACGGGGCGCGGGGTCACGGCGCGGCCCGACGATCACGAGCTCCGCCTTGGGAACGGCTCGCCGTACGAGCGGCCACGCCTCGAGCAGGATCCGCCCGCCCTTACGCTCAAAGTCATTGCCGACGAATAGCGCCCGCGGCCGGCTCCGGGGGGGCGCATCCGGCGAAGTCACCCGCTGGTTGGACCCGGCGCCCACCGCCCGCACGCGATCAGGCAGGCATTGGTAGTCATCGATGACCGACCGACGGGCGAACTCACTGAGCGTGAACACCACCTCGGCGCCGCGACAGACGCCCGCCTCGAAGGCAAGCCATTCACGGACCATGGGACTTGACAGCGGCGCGTAAGCCGGATAGTGGCGCTGGGTGAGCGCCATCGTGTTGTCTGTATAGATCGCGTAAGGCGCGGAGACCGAGCGGGATCGCGGGCTGCAGAGCGTCTGCAGCTGGACGATCACGTCGTAGCTGTCAACGCGCCGGCGCAGCTCGCGCGCGAGGACGGCATTGACCCTGGCGAGGCGCCTGCGATTGAAGCCCGCACGCGCCAGCCATGCCGCGCGCCCGGGCCTGATCGACACCGCGAGGTTGGCGGACTCCTCCCAGGTTGACAGGCGGGGGCGAACGACATCGACGAGCGATCCACGTTCGGCGAGTGCCCCAAAGAACTGCGACCACTTCCCGGCGGGCTGCGGCTGGATCCAGTCGCTTACGTCAGGCAGTGCGACCCCCAGAATGCGCGCGTTTTCACCTGACGCCATCCGTGTTCGCCGATCATAGCGGCAGCTCTGCCGAGGGCGGGCATGACGAGCCCAGCACCTCAGGAAGAGTTGCGGTGTCAGCGCCCCACCCTGCAGTCGCTCACCAAAACGGCCGATAACATCCATCGAAATGGCGTCCGATGTCGCCGGCAGCGACGCGCTGAGTCTTGCCTCCGCTGAGCAGGCGGTTGGCCCCTACCTGCGTGCCATCAGGCGGCATTGGATTCTCATCGCCGTGGTCACGGCGATCGCCGGCCTGGTCGCCATCATCTCCGTGTCGCGCGCGGGGCAGACCTATCAGGCGAGTGCATCGATCTTGGTCACGCCGCTGCCCGAGGGCAGCTCAGCGGTGCTGGGCATCGGGACCGTCGTCGACACGGGCGACCCCGGCCAGGACGTTCAGACGGCGGCGGCTCTGATCGATACCCAAGAGGCGGCCGCAGGAGCCGCGGCCCGGCTTGGTCGGGGCTGGACGGCCGGCGGGATCCTTTCCGCAATCACCGTCACCCCCGTTGGCGCTGCCGACGTTCTCGACGTCACCGCTTCGGCCTCGTCGGCAACCGACGCTCCTCGGATTGCGAATGCCTTTGCCGAGAGCGCGATCGCCTATCGCGCCGGCGTGGTCCAAGGGCAGATCAGTCGCACCTTGAGCGCACTCGAAGCGCGGCTCTCAACGCTGCCGGCCACGTCACCTGAGGCCGAGGCAGTAGCCGCCGAGGTGGCTCAGCTGAGAACCATCCAGGGCCCCGGCCGCGAGCCAACGATGTCGATCTCCCAGCTCGCCACGGCGCCTGGATCGGCGACTGGCACCGCGCCGTGGTTGATCGTCGTACTGGCGCTCGCAGGCGGTCTGATCCTCGGAACCGTCGCGGCGCTCGGCCTGGAAGCGTTTAGCCGGCCGGTACGCGACCGTGACGAAATCGCCTCTCTTTACCAGCTCCCGGTGTTGGCGAGCGTCCCCCGGGTCCGGGGCCTGCGCCACCGGCAGCTTCCGCCCTGGGAACTCTCCTCCGTTGGCTTCGAGCAGATCCGGATGCTGCGGGTTCAGCTGTCGCTCGGTGGCGCGGGTCGGGTGATCATGGTGACGAGCGCCGGCGCCGGCGATGGTAAGACGACTGTGGCCGCCGCCCTCGCGGCGGCGTTCGGCGAGGCCCACCAGGATGTCATCCTGATCGACCTCGACACCCGCAAGCCGGACCTCCTGAAGGTTCTGCGCGTCACGCACACGGGCGTGGGGCGGAAGAACGGGATGGGCACAGAGCCGATCCAGGTGCCACGATTGCCTCGAGTGAAGGTGATACCTGCCACTCCGGGAGGGCCGGCGAGGTTCGAGGCGCTGCTGCGCAAACTGCCGGATCAGCTCGCCGATGCACAGGAGACGGCTGGGTGCGTGATCATCGACACCGCCCCGATCGGCGAGGTCAGCGACGCGCTCAGGATCGCGGCGATGTGCGACCAGGTGGTAGTGGTGGCCCGTCCCCGCCACACCGACCGCAGGCGGCTACGAACGGCGCGCGACCTGCTTGTGCGAGCCCACGCCGCGACAGTTGGTTTGGTTCTGGTTGGCGAGGACTCGACAACGCTCGGATCGGAGTACGGCTACGGTTATTCGACGGGCCTCGGGGAGACGGTCGACGAGCAGGACGGCCCGGAATTTTCGTCGGCGAGCTCCGAGATGAGCCGTGACGTCGAGCCGGGCTGACGTAGACGATCAGGTCCACGTCCTCGCCCTGATTGATCACTTCGTGATGGGCGGCGCCGAGACGCTGCTCCCGCGCTTTGCAGCAGCAGCGCCGCACGGGGGAATCAGCCTGCAGGTCACGTGCCTCCAGGAGCTGAACGGCAATCCGGCCGCGGCCCCGCTCTACGATCTCGGCCTCGCGCCCGTCAACCTGAACCTCACCGGCCGGCACGGGCCGGGAGCGCTCCGCACGGTGCGGCGACACATCGCGCGAGCGCGACCGCAGCTCGTTCACACCCATCTGGGAACCTCTGACGTCCTCGGCGGCCTGGCCGCGCGCTCGTTGGGAATCCCAGTCGTCTCGACGATTCATGCTGCCCGCTGGGAGGCTGGACGTGGCCTGCGCCGCCGGACGGTCAAACATTGCGCGGCTCGAGTGATCGCCGTGTCCGAGACCGCGCGCCGGGAGTATCTCCGACGCGGCTGGGCGCACGACGAGCAGATCGTGACGATCCACAACGGGATCGACGTGGTGCCGTGTCCCGGGGCCGGTGCCCAGGTGCGCCGCGAGCTAGGTCTGGGGCCCGAGGATCTGGTGGTCGGGATGGTCTCCGCGCTGCGTCCGGAGAAAGGGCACGACATCGCGCTCGAGGTCGTCCGCCGATTGCGTTCACGCGTTCCACAGCTGCGTCTTCTCATCGTCGGTCAGGGCGATCTGAGCGGCGAGATCATGGCTGGCGCGGGCTCCCTCGGCGATGCGGTAGTGATGGCCGGCATGCGTCATGACGTCATGCGGGTGCTCGACGGGATCGATGTCTGCCTGCAGCCGTCCCGCGCCGATGCCTTCCCCACCACGCTGATCGAGGCGCTGGCGGCCTCGGTGCCGATTGTCGCTACGGCGGTCGGGGGGATCCCGGAAATCGTCAGCGACGAACGTACGGGAATCCTGGTTCCGGCGCCTCCGAGGGCGCAGGCGTTCGTGGACGCGCTCGATCGATTGCTGGGCCGCCCGGACCGGCGCCGCGAGCTTGCGGCCGCCGGTCGTCGGGACTACGAAGCGCGCTTCACGGCTGCTCCCTGGGTCACGGCGACCCGCGCCCTATACGATGCTGTGCTCGCGGAATCCGCGCGCCCAGGCCCACGTGGCCTTGTACTGCCGAGGCCCGTTCTGGGCAGGAGCAGAACGTAGTCGATGCTCGAGTGGGCACCAAGCCTGGGCCGAGCGGAGGATCGAGGGGTCGATTCCGGCAAGCGGACCCTGCCACACGTTCCTCCCGCGACGTTCATTGCCGGGGCCGTACTGGCCGCAGGTCTCATGGGCCGGTTCCTCGCCGACGGCCACTTGAAGTACGGGGTGGCGCTCGTGTTCGGCGCCTGCTACGTGCCGCTCGTGCTGTTCGATCTGGCCGCCGCGTTCGCCGTGTTCGTCGCCGTCCAGTTCTTTCAGGACCTGTCCGTCCTGAGCTCGGCTCCCAACGCGATCGGCGTACTGGTGGGGCTCGGGTGGATCGGCGCCTTCCTGGGTCGCCGGGGACACATCGTCGCCCTGCGCGAGCACGGGAGGCTGCTGATCAAGGTCGTTCTCTTCTGTTGTTGGATGACATTGTCAATCGCTTGGGCGCAGCAGCCCGGTCTGGCCGGCACCGCGGCCGCCTATTGGTGGCTCGCTGCGTTCGCGTTTCTGATCACATTGACGACCCTCACAAACGCTCGCGACTTCAGGTTCGTGGCCCTCGCTTTTGTCGTCGGCGCCGTGGTCTCGGTGATCATCGGCCTGGCCACCGGCAGCATCGCGGCCTCCATCAACACCATCACCCAGACCGCGCTTCAGGGACGGTTCACCGGCGGGGGCGGCGATCCGAACGAGCAGGCGGCGGCGTTCGTGCCCGCGCTGTTTCTGATCATCGGCTTGATCGGCGTCTACCGACGGCGGGCGGCGCGGATCGCGCTGATCGTCGCCTTCGGGCTGATCGCGGTCGGCTTCCTCGCCACGCAGTCGCGCGGCGGCCTGGTGGCGCTGGCGGTGGCGACGTTGGCCGCGCTGTTCCTCGCTCCCCGTTACAGGAAGCGGATCCTCGGACTGTCACTGATCGTCGGCGTGGCGGCCGTTGCGGTTGTCGCCACCAACCCAGGGGCCCTGACTCGGATCGTCGATTTGGGCGGTGGATCGAGTGGCCGCAGCGACCTGTGGCGGGTCGGTTGGGAGGTGTTCACAGGGCACCCAGTTGTGGGGGTGGGTGCGGCCAACTTCACGGTCGTCGAGTCCCACTACGTACTGCGACCCGGGAGCATCAGCCACATCCAGTACCTAACGGATGTGCCTTACCTTGTCTCGAACACCTACCTGCAGCAGCTGGCGGAATCCGGCGTGATCGGGTTGATCGCGTACCTGGCGGTCGTGTGGGGCTGCCTGCGCTCGACGTGGCAGGCGATCAAGCGTTTCGAGGCCCTCGGCCGGCCGGAGTACGCCGACCTGGCTCGAGCCGTGCTGATGGGCGCGATCGGGATGCTGTCGGCGGTCTTCTTCATCTCCGACGGCGACGACCTGAGGCTGTGGGTGCTGTTGGGGATGGGCCCGGCGTTGCTGACACTCGCGCGCCGGCTGCAGCCACGCGCGCCCTAGGGGCTGTTCCAGCCGCCGCCTGGTTCCGGCGGCAGCCCGCTCGAGCCCGTCGTTGTGACCAACGGGTCGCCGTGGATGATCTGGTTCTCGACCGGGCTTCCGCCGGTGTAGTCGTTGATGTCCAACGGCCATGAGGACGCCCCGTCGTCGATGATCGCGAACCCGCTGAGAGTCTGCGACCCGGAGGCGGGCCCGTGGTTGAATGTCTGGCGTACGCCGTTCAGCCAGATGCCGTAGACGACTCCGGAGCTGTCGTTGGCGTCGTTGGTGCAGATCGAAAGAGTGTTCCAGCCGGCAGGTACGCCGCCCGTGCTGGTCCAAGCCGGCACTGTGTTGTTGTAGCCGTTGAATTCGACCTGGAGCTCGTTGACGCCGCCATAGTAGGAGGTGACGCCGAAACCCCAACCGGCGAGGTTGGCGGCGGTGTCCTTTGCCTCGGCAAAGCCGAACCAGCTGCTGGTGGGCACCGTCGGCAAATTCACCATGTCGAATGGTACGGAGGTGCATTCCGGCACACCGGCCGGATAAATGTTCGGCGTCGCGTAGTCAGTGCGATAGTGGCCGTCCTCGCCCGGATTACAGCCGTTGGTGATCGTGAACTCGAGCTCGTCACTACTGAGCATGGACGCGCAGTCTCCGTAGACGTCCGGGTAGTTCGATTCTGAGCCACTGAAGGTGCCGTCATAGAGCAAGGTGCTGCTGTCTGCACTCGACGTGACGCCAGCGGTCGCCGCGGAGTAAGCGGTCGTCTCGCCACCGGCATTCCCCGCCGTGACGACGAAGTAGATCACGCCGCCGACGTCGCTTGCCTGAGGCGCATAAGCCAGTTGGCCGGTCGTGCCGGGGATCTGCAAGCCGTTCAACCCGGTGCAGGACCCTGGGCATTCGGACCAGTGGTAGGTGTAGCTTGTGGGGCTGTTCGTCCACGAACCGGGCGAAGCCTGGAGGGTCGAGCCGACGATCGGCGTCCCGGAAATCGAGGGGGCCGACACGCTGGCGGGCGGTGCCGGCGGAGGGGCTGGCGGGACGGGTGCGGTGGGCGGTGCCGTCGACACCAATTGGCCAGAAGCGGAAGGCAGCGCGGAACCGGCCAGGATCGGCGCCGTCGTAGGCGCCGATTTAGCGGACTTGGGCGGAGTGGGGGCGGGGCGCCTTCGGGTTGTCTGCCGAGCCGCTTTCGATGACTCGTCTTTGGCGTGACGCCTCCGGGCCTTCCGGCAGGAATGAACGCCGCGCTTGCTGCCGTGAGAGGCGGCGCAACGGGCGGGGCGAGCGGCGCTGGCCCGCCGGGCATGGTCAATCTTGTGGGTGGTCGCCGGCGAGCCGAACAGCAGGCCGGCCGCAGCGATCATGTGGGCAAGACGCGCGAGCAGGATCTCCATGGCGCTTGCTTCGGCTGCGCGCCGTTGGACGCAATGCTCAAGGCGTTTACCTGGACAGACGTCTAGCCGTGGTCGAGCGGACTACCGAGCTCGAGGCGGTCGGCCGACGATCAGACCCAGGTGAGGATCAGCTGCGCCCTGTCAGGGCGCGCTGAGCGCGGCCCACAGGTCGTGCTCGACAAGGCTGCTGCTGGGCAGCAGCGCGTAGTCGTGACGGGCGGGGTTCACGAAGTCGGGATCGGCGGTGGTGTTGTCGTACATCCTGATCGCGCTGACCCGGGCGATGCCGCCGGGATCCCGGTAACAGTCGTTGTGATCGAAGACGTTGCCAGTGCCGGGCGTGCCACCGTAACTGTCGTTGATGCACATCCCGGGAATGTCCTCCCATCGGAGGCCGGTGGCGTGGGAGACAATGTTGTCGTAGATGTGGTTCCCCGAAACCGTGTCGCCCGCCTCGTTACCGACCCCGAACCCCTCGCCAGCCCTGAAGATCACGTTGTTGTACACCCGCGCGTTGGTGGGCGCCGGGTAGAGCTGGACGCCGCGGCCATGGGGATCGTTCCAAAGCCAGTTGTCGTAGATCTGCACGTTGTTGCCATGTGAGACGTAGATCAGCTGGTCGTAGGCCTGGCATTGGCCGACGTCGTGAATCTTGTCGTAGCGGATGATCGTGTTATCGGCATCACCCCAGAACCCGATCCCGATCCCGTTGCTACGTAGCCGCGCCACCGATTGGTAGTAGTTGTCATGCTCGAGGATGTCGTTTCGCCCGGCGATGACCAGAGACTGCGAGACGGGACGCGGGCAGTCGGTGCCGGGGTGCGCTTGGTTGTAGAACACGTTCGATCCGTCGATGTTGAGATAGGACAGGGTCGTGTAGGACGATTCGATGTCGACGTAACCGACGATCGTGGCGGTCGCGCCTGGATACGAGCGGATCGTGATGCGAGCCGCCGGGCGCCCGTCGGCGGCGAGCAGATGCCAGGTGCGGATGCTGCCGTACCTACCGGGCATGAGGCACCCGGTCTGTCCGGGGGCGAGCGCGCGATCGAGCCTGCGAACCGATTTGAACGGCCGCCGGAAGGTACCGCGTCCGCTGCGATCTGATCCCCATGGGGCAGCGAAGCGCTGGCAGCCACCGGCGATCGAGGATGCCGATCCGCCGGCGCGTGCCCTGGGCGGCTCGCCGACTGCGAGCACGAACAATGCCGTGAACATCATGAGGACGAGTGCCCTCAAGGCTCCGCTCCGGGTCAATTCCGCGTCACACCGTCCGGATCAAGCACGGCCGCCCGGAGGCGGGCGGCAATATATCGCGCCCCGCACACATACGATGTCGCGTGTTGAGGCTGCTCGCGTTCACCGACTATGTCTATCGCCGTAGGGACGGTGTTGTGTATGGTGAGCGCGCGTTTGCGCTGTTTCTCGCAGCATTAGCTGCGGATGTCGAGGAGCTCACGATCGCTGGAAGGCTCGACCCCGCGGCCGGGCCCTGCCACTATCGGATGCCTGGCTCGGTCCGTTTCGTGGCGCTCCCGCACTATTCGAGCCTGATCCACCCGGTAGCGGTCGGCTCGTCGCTGCTGCGCTCGGTCGCCCGGTTCTGGCGCGCGCTCGACGACGCGGATCGCGTGTGGCTGCTCGGACCGTATCCGCACGCGGTCGGCTTCGCACTGCTGACCTTGCTGCGGCGTAAGCGGCTGATCCTCGGGGTGCGCCAGGACTTCCCGGCATACGTTCGCAGCCGTCGTCCCGCTCGTCGCTGGATGCACATCGCGGCGGACGCGCTCGAGGCGGCCTGGCGTCTGCTCGCCTGGCGCTGTCCGGTTGTCGTCGTCGGAGACGAACTCGAGCACCATTACCGGCATGCCCCGGCAGTGCTCAATGTGGCGGTCTCGCTAATCACTGCCGCCGATATCGAGGCGGGCGCCCGCGCCGCCGCTCGCTCCTACGACGGAGAGTTGACCGCGCTTAGCGTAGGCAGAATCGACCGCGAGAAGAATCCCATGCTTTTGGCGGACATCCTGGCGGATCTGAGAGCCAGCGCACCGCGGTGGCGGCTGGTGGTGTGCGGCGAGGGCCACATGGTCCCAGAACTGGCGCAGAAGCTCGAGCAGATGGGGCTATCGGACAGCGCCGAGCTCCGTGGTTACGTGCCGATCGACGGCGGCCTGCTGGAGCTCTACCGGACCTGTCACGTCTTCCTTCACGTGTCGATGACCGAGGGTGTGCCACAGGTGTTGTTCGAGGCATTCGCGTCCGGACTGCCGGTGGCGGCGACCGCGGTCGGCGGCGTCGCCACGGCTGCCGGCGAGGCGGCGTTGTTCATGGAGCCCGATGACGCGCACGCCGCGGCGGACGCGCTCCGGCGGATCGCTGACGATCCCCGGCTGCGCAGTCAACTCGTCACCGCGGGGCTGGCGCGAGCGAGGCGTCACACGCTGGAGGTGGAATCGGCGCGCGTGGTCGCGTTCATCGCGGCGGGCGACGCCGGCGGCCCGTCCGTGCCCAACGCTGCCGCAGCGCCTCATAGGCTCGGGGACTCAGCTGCTTCGGCGCCGTCTTCGCCTGCCAGGCGAGCCACAGGCTGACCTGGGCGAGACGATCGCCGCGCACGTAGGCCGCCACACGGGCCGGAGTGGTCGTCGACCAGATCATGAACCGCCCGTGGACGAGCAGTCCCTGGTAGCGCCTGGGGCGTGAGCTGGGCCGTGAGGTCATCAGCAGCCTGTAGCCGGCCCTGGCAGCTTCGGCAATCACCTCGGGGGACATAAAGCCACCCGGGACGGCGGCGACATCCGGTGGGTGGCCGATGATGTCAGCGAGCACCTCGCGGCTTCGGCACCACTCTTCGGCCAGCTGGTTGCCGTCGAGCGCTCCCATGTAAGTGGGATGCGAATGGGAATGGCTACCTACCGCGTGGCCGCGGCGGGCGAGCTCGCGCACCTCCTCGGCGGCCAGGAATCCAGGGGTCCCGATCCGTCCCGTGGTGATGAAGAAATGGCCCCGCCAACCTCGCCGCTCCACCGCCTCCGCGCACCGCAGCGCCGAGGCACCCCCGTCGTCGAAGGTCAGGGCGGCTGCCGCGTGCCGCTGGACCAGCCCGACCGTCACGCCAGTCGCGGCGATCGCGTCGAGGTGCGCCTCGAAGTGGTCCGGATCGAGCTTGTAGCGCGCGGCGGCGGGACCGCCGAAGCCATACCGGTCGAGCTCATCGGCGACAGCAACATCGTGGTAGATAAGCGCGACGGTCACGACTCCGGGCTGGTCGGCCAGTACCTTGCCCGCAGGTAGCGCACGGCTCGGCTCACCTTCAGCCTGAAGCGCCACATCGGATCATCGTGATAGACGCCGATCCGAGGCCACCGCTCGGGCCCGAGCGGCGTCAGCGGCCTGCTCAGCGACGCGCCCGCCACGTAACCCGCCGCCAATGCGGCTTCCGCGACCCGCGAATCGACGTCCCCGTAGGGGTACGCGATCGTGTCGCACCTGATACCGAGCCTGCCCGCGATCTCCTCGCGCGACTGCTCGAGCTCGGTGCGGAGCGCGCTCTCGTCCAGCTGGGTGAGATGAGGGTGAGTGCGGGTGTGGGATCCAACCTCCCAGCCCTCCTGGACGAGGCGGCCCAGTCCCTCCCAGGACATGCTCTCGAGCTCTGATGCCGACGGCGTTCGAAGCCAGTGCTCGATGCCCGGCCAACTGAGTGGCTGCTCTGACGACATGAACGCACTGGGGGCGAACACGGTCCCGGGCAGGCCGAGGGACGACAGGATCGGGTAGGCGAGCCTGCCCACGGACGCGAACGCGTCGTCGAAGGTGACCGATAGCGTCCGCTCGGCAGGCGGATTGAACACGGCATCCCGGAACGTCGCACCGCGCCATCCACGCCGACGGAGCGCCGTGAGCTGGCGCTCAAGCCGATCGGGCGTCACCGCGAGCGTCGCGTCCCAGCTTGGGCTTACGGCGTGGTAACACAACACCATGACCTCAGGCATGCCGCTGCATCGTCGATCAACCTGCCCCGGCCTGTCGAACCAACGTCTCGTACAGGCCTCCGAAGCGGGACACGATCGCATCCATGCTGTAGAGCTGGAGCTTGGTGGCGGCAGCACCCGCGAGCCGCATTTGCAGTTCTGGGTCGAGTAGCAGCGCCGTGATCGCCTCAGCCAGTCGCGCAGGCTGCCGCGGGGCAACGAGGATCCCGGTGCGGTCGGGCTCGACGATGTCGAGCAGACCCCCCACTGCCGTGGCCACCAGGGGAGTCCGATTGGTCATGCACTCGAGCGCGAACAATGGAGTGCCCTCGAAGTCCGAAGACATCGCACCCACATCGAGGGCACGGATGATTGAGTCCACGTCATCGCGCCTGCCGAGGAAGTGCGTGCTCAGGCCCAGGCCGAGCTGAGCCACCAGCCGCTCCAGGTCATCTCGGCACGGGCCATCTCCGGCCAGGACGAGATGCGCGGTCGGGATCGCTTTCTGCACGAGGCGATGTGCCTCGATTAGCACGTCGAGCGCCTTCTGCCGCCGCATCACCGCCGCCGTACCGAACAGCGGGGTGTCGGGGCTCAACCCAAGCTCGGCACGTAGATCCACGGCCTGGGTCGGGTGCTCGCGTGGGACGTACGCGGTCGGGATCACCATGACCTTCGGCGGCGGCACACCTTCGACCGCGACCATTCGCTCGGCATCGGCTGACGAGACAGCGACGAACCGGGTCGCAAGCAGGCCTACCACGTGGCCGTCCAGCCACGCCCGCAAGGGGTTGCCTTCGTAGGACCAGGTGTGCTCCTGCGCGATCACGACGGGAACCCTGCAGGCGCGCCCGGCGACCGAGCCCCACAGATTCGAGCCGAACATGTGCGTGTGCAGGATGTCGAACTGCTGCCGGCGCAGGAGCCTGGGAAGTCCCGCCCAACGATGCACGTCCCATCTACCCCTCCGTCCCAGCGTGACCAGGGGAATGCCAGCCTCCGCAAGCTCGGAAACGACCGCCGGCTCGGCTCCCCGGGGGGCACAGATCCACGGCTCGAACCGCTCGCGTGGCAAGTTGGTCGACAGGCCGAGGACGAATCGCTCGGCGCCGCCGGCGTGGGAGAGGAATCCGATCATGTACAGGACGCGCAGCCGCCTGGGGCGCGCTCCGGGGCGTCGCTGCTCGCCCTCAAACCGGGGCCGGACCGAGCCGGTCACGTCTGGCCGAGCGAGATTTTGTGGACGAGGACGGAGCTCACGTTTGGACGCACCACAGCGGCCTCAAGGGCGCTGTCGCGCTCGACGATAATCCAGAGCATAGATGGAGGCACCGAGCTTGCCGGAGGGGCACCCAGGGGAAGATCACGCAGTCGACTGCTCCGTGTTGATGCCGGTGCTTAATGAGGAGCACCACATCATGGCGAGTGTCGCTGCCATGCGACAGCAGCGATTCGAGGGTCGGCTGGAGTTCATCATCGCCGACGGTGGCTCGGCCGACCGAACGCGCGAACTCCTTCGAGAGCTGGCCGCGCAGGACCCGCGCATCCGCCTGTTCGAGAACCCCCGACGGATCGCGGCCAGCGGGCTGAACGTCGCGTTACGGCACGCACGCGGCCGGTGGGTGGCGAGGATGGACGCCCACACGCAGTACACCGACGATTACCTCGCGCTCGGGGTGGCACGGCTGATGAGAGGTGACACGCGCTGGGTCAGCGGACCGCCGATCGCCGTTGGCAGCGGTCGCGTCTCAAGAGCGGTATCGCTGGCATTGCAGAGACCGATCGGTCGGGGCGCATCCCGTAAATGGGTGGCTGAGGGAAGCGCGCGCGACGGCGAGTACGAGCTCGATTCGGGCTTGTTCGCCGGCGTGTGGGAGCGGACGACGCTGCTCGAGTACGGAGGCTGGGACGAGCGTTGGCTTTGCAATCAGGACTCCGAGATGGCCGGCAGGTTCCTCGAACGAGGTGAACGTCTGGTCTGCCTGTCCCCGATGGCGGCCCGGTACGCCCCCCGGAACTCTCTCGCGTCCCTGTGGCGACAGTATCTTGCCTACGGCGAATACCGCGAGAAGACGGCCGTGCGCCATCCACAGACGCTGCGCAGTTCCCACCTACTTCTCCCGGCATTAGTGCTGAACGCGGGCGCGGCGGTCGTGGGCCCGGGCCGTGTGCGGCGCGCGGCGGGGGGCGGAATCGGCCTATATATGATTGCGCTGGCCTGGACGGGGGTGTCGGCCCAGCGCCAGGCGGACGAATGGATGGACGCGGCGCTCGTCCCGGCGGTGCTCGCGGTCATGCATCTGGCGTTCGGCCTCGGTTTCCTCCGAGGAGTGAAGCGCCACGGAGCGCCGCTCGCGGCGGTCGCGAGCTCGCTCAGGCTGAAGCGGCTCGCCTTGAGGCTTGCCCCCGAATCGCAACCCGTGTTCGCGCCTTCGCTGGTGACAGGCGACGATCTGCTGCGCTGATGGCCAGTGGTTTGGGGGTGGACGGGCAGGTCCGCGTCCTCGCGACCGACGCGCAAGACCGGTCGGTGGTGGCGGCAATAAGGTCCCTGAGCGCTTCGGGCCTACGCGTCACGGCGGTCGGCAACGCTCGCCAAGCACCCGGGCTGTGGTCGCGGGCCGCCCACGTACGGCGGCTCGCCCCCGACCCGCGCCGGGACGCCGAAGGGTTCATTGCGAGGCTCGAGCAGATCCTGAGCGGGACACGACACGACCTGCTGCTCGCGGGCACCGACGTGGCGTTGTTGACCGTGTCCGGTCACCGCGACCGGCTCGCCCCCTACGTCGAACTGGGCTTGCCGAGCCACGAGATTGTGCAGCGCTCGCTTGACCGTGAGCAGCTCGCGATCGAGGCAGCCGCTGTGGGGCTGGCGCCGCCCGAGGCGCACGTATGCCGGACCGTCGAGGATGCGCTCCGTGCGGCGGGCGCGTTCGGCTACCCGGTGGTCGTAAAACCCGTCCACGTCGTCGTCGAGTCCGGCGGCGCCGCTCGCCGGCGCTCGGCAGTTCTCGTGCACGATGCCAGGGCCGCCGAATCGGCCGCCCGGGCCCTGGGCACGTGCATCGTCCAACGGCGGGTGAACGGTTTCATCGTCTCGTTCGCTGGAGTAGCGACGGCCGACGGGTTGCTCGGCCTTGCCATCTCGAGGTACCGACGCACGTGGCCGCCCGAAGCGGGCAGCGTCTGCTTCTCCGAGACGATCTCAGGCCCTCCGGGTCTCGAGCACAGTGTCGAATCACTGCTCGAACGTCTGGGCTGGCGCGGGATCTTCGAGCTCGAGCTGATCGAGCGGCCGGGGCTCGGACTGTCCGCGATCGACTTCAATCCCCGGCCGTATGGATCGCTTGCGCTCGCCGTCGCGGCAGGCGCGCCGCTGCCGGCCGTGTGGGGACAGTGGCTACTCGGACGCGCGCCGAGGCCGGCGAGGGCTCGAATCGGCGTTCGCTACCGATGGGAGGACGCCGACCTCAGACATCTGGTGTGGCAGGCCCGGCACGGGCACCTCAGCAGTGCGCTGTCGATCGCCAGGCCACGCCGCGCGGTCGCGCACGCGTATTTTCAGGCTCGCGATCCGGGACCGCTGCTTGCTCGAGGGGTGCAGTTGGCGCGCGACGCTGGAGAGCGAGTCCAGAACAAGGGAAGGGCAACCGATCACGAGGAGGTCGAACCATCGCACCAAACACGAAACTGAGAGGCGGGTGGCGGATCCCCGCGCGACGCCGAGCCGGGACAACCGCGATCATCGGCGCCGGTCCGCACGGTCTGGCGGTTGCGGCGCACCTGCGTGCCGCGGGCGTAGAGACGATCGGTTTCGGAGAGCCGCTCGAGTTCTGGCGCCGCCACATGCCCGCGGGCATGATCCTTCGCTCGCGCAAGCGTGCCTCCAGCATCTCTGCGCCCCGGCGCGCGCTGGCAATCGAGCGATTCGAGCAGGCGACCGACAAGGTCGTGCACGCGCCGAACCTGCTGCTCGAGGAGTTCGTCGAGTACGGCATGTGGTTCCAGCGCCAGGTGATGCCCGACCTCGATCCGCGCAGGGTTGAGTGCCTTGATCTGGGCGCCGCGGGATTTCACCTCCGCCTCTCCGGCGGCGAGGAGGTCGAGGCCCGTCGAGTGATCGTCGCCGCTGGGCTCTCGCCGTTCGCCGCGCGGCCGCTACCGTACGCCGCGCTTCCCGCATCACTCGTCTCGCACGCCGTTGACCATGTCGATCTCTCGCGCTTCGCGGGGCAGCATGTGATCGTCGTGGGGGCCGGCCAGAGTGCGCTCGAGTCAGCCGTGCTGCTCAGCGAGGCCGGGGCGCAGGTCGAGGTCCTGGCTCGCACACCGGCCGTGATCTGGCTCAACGAGGCCCCGGCCGGAGGCGCCTCGCCGGGGGCTCGGACTCCGCGCCGACTAGTTCCAGTGCCTCCGCCGCCGACCGGCGTAGGCGGTCGCCTGACGGGCTGGATCGCCGCCGCCCCGGACGTCTTCCGTCTGTCGCCAGAGCGGCTCCACCCCTGGATCTCGTACCGCTGCATCCGCCCGGCGGCCTCGAGCTGGGTGCGGGACCGGGTCGGAGGGATAACGATATCCTGCCGGCGCTTCGCGATCGAGGCCGAGCAGACCAACGGCCGGGCCCGGCTTGGGCTCGACGATGGCTCGGAGCGGCTCGCCGAGCACGTGCTGCTCGGGACCGGCTTCGCGATCGACGTGCGGCGCTACCCGTTTCTTTCCGACCGCCTCGCGGGCGCGTTGGCGGTGGCGGACGGATACCCGGTGCTCGGTTCGGGGCTCGAGTCCTCGGTTCCGGGACTCCACTTCGTGGGCGCACCCGCCGCCCATACGTTCGGGCCGATCATGCGGTTCGTGGTCGGGAGCTGCTACTCCGCGCCGGCGCTCACGCGACGGGTTCTCGGGCGGCCCCAACCACCGCTGCGTCTGTCGTTCTAGTGACGCCGCCCCTCAGCGCGACGACGCCCCCTGGGATCGGCGAAGCCCCGTAAGACTTCCACCAGGGTGCTGGCCAGGATCCGCAGATCGAGCCCAAGCGACCAGTTGCGGATGTAGTAGTTGTCCCACTCGACGCGGTCGCCGATCGACGTCTGACCGCGCAGCCCATTGACCTGCGCCCATCCGGTCATCCCCGACTTCACGCGGTGCCGATCCTCATAGCGCGTCACCTCGCCGACGAAGCGCTCGACGAACTCGGGTCGCTCCGGCCGCGGCCCGACCAGACTCATCTCTCCGCGTACGACGTTGATCAGCTGGGGCAGCTCATCAAGCGAGGTGTTGCGCAGCCCCGCCCGGAGCGCATCCGGGGCGTGGCTCGAACATCGGCGGCGCGCTCGCCTCGTACATGGTCCTGAACTTCAACACGTCGAAGGCTTGACCGTCCCGGCCGACGCGCCGCTGACGGAAGAGGACCGGCCCGGGCGAGGTCAGGCGGACCGCCAACGCGATCGCGGCCATCAGCGGCGCGGCGGCGATCAACGCCAGCACGGCTACGCCGCGATCGACCGCGTGCTTGACGGCGAACTCCCAACCGCGGGGGTCGGTCGGGCGCAGCGAGAGCAGCGGCAGGCCTCCAACGTGGTCGAGCGTCGCCCGTTCGCTGATCGATTCGAACAGCCTGGGGACCAGTGAGACCCCGACGCCGAGTTGCTGGCATTCCCGGATTTGGTCAACGAGGGCGTGGTCGGGTTGCGTGGAGAAGGCGAGGATCACGCGCCGAGCGCCTGTGCGGGCGACGGCACCGGCGATGTCGCTCTCTGCTCCCAGGATCGGTACGGCCGGATGCCTGGCGCCCGAGGTGACGACCGGCATTGGATCGGCATCGAGGAAACCGACGGGCTGCAGCCCGTACCGCGGATCCTCCGAGATCCGCTTCACGATCAGCTCCCCGACCGAGCCGGCGCCGACGATCAGCGTCGGGACGGCGAGCGCACGGTTGCTGAGGGCCTGGGCTCGTACCGACACCAGGACGGCGCGGGCGACCCCGGCGTACACGATCGCGAACAACCACAGTCGGAGAGTTAGCCCGATCGGATGGACGGCGCCGACGACGGTGGCGAGGGCCATCGTCAGGATCGCGGCCGAGGACACCGCTCCGATCACGGCCGTCCCGGTGTCGAGGACCGAGGCCACAAGACGCTCATCACGGTCGCGCCGTGCATGCAGGGTCACGACGGCCACCAACGGGAACACGGCCGCAAGAAGGCGGTTCGGACCGGTGTGGAGGTCGGGCGCAGCGAACACGGCAGCACTCGCGGCGAGTGTCAGCATCAGGAGGTCGACCAGGAAGCGCGTCCGTGCCCACATGCCGGGCTCGACGATGTGCGCCGTAAGCATTCCGGCGAGGTCCCTGCCGATCGACCGCGACGGGGCGCCCAGCGGCGTCGGTTGGGCGATGTGGGAGGCGGCAGGCGGCGGTGTCATCGTGGAAGTCGTCCGTGAGCGTCCGTTCGAGGCGGGTTCCTAGCGCTTCCTGCGCTACGGATCCCCCGATTCCGAAGTCAGCCGCGGCGCACAATCAAACAGCCCGCCGCAGCAAATTAACGCACAAAGCTCAGCACATTTCCACATAACTACCCATCTTTGTACCCGACTTTCCGGTAGATCAGGCATGGGCTGAATTTTGTCGGCGGCGCCTGACGGCGGCGCCTTGCAACCTTCTCGGCGGCGCCTTTTCGGCTGATCCGAAGCCCCTCGGGCGTACGATGAGAGACGCATCCCCCGTCTCCAGGAGGCAGAAGTGTCGCGACTCGTCCGGATGGATCAGACAGGCCACACCACGGTGGCCGAATGGACTGCCGAGGACCCCGCAGCCGTCGAGGCCGCGGTGGCCGCGTTCACTCTCGAGCTCGATCAGGGTTATTACGCGGTGGTCTCCTCGGGTGAGGGCCGCGCCGAGCAGGTCCGCGAGCTTCCCCTCGATGCGCCGCTGGTGATTCTGCGCCGGCCGATCGCCGGAGGCTGATCGCGGTGAGCTCGTCGGCAGCCGCCCCGCCGGCTACCGCGAGCGGGACGCTTCCCGAGCTCGCCGGCGTCTCCTGGCGCCGCCGGGTCACCGACCGCTCCCTGCGACGGACCGGACGCCTGTGGACGCTGTCGACCATCTCGCATACGGCACCGTTCGTGCTCGCGGCCGGCGTCCTCGCGGGGTTACGTCCGGTGCTCGCGCCGGTCTCGCTCATCCTGCTCGTCCACGCGTGGGCGATCCCCGAGCTCTACGCCGCCCGGGGAGCGGGCGTGGTACGAGGACCCCGGCACCGCGATCATCCGGGCGAGCCGGTGGCGCTCGGGCTGCTGGGCGACCTCGTCGATCACCGTGTCCGTGAGCTACATGCCCGCACGCGTCTCGTGCTCGAGCGGGGCAGGCTCGGCACCTGGCTCGTGGGCGAGGCCGGCGCCGTGCTCGTCCGTCAGGGCGGGCGGCGGGTGCACTGCTACTGCGTGAAGGTTCCCGATCCGCAGCTGCCACCGAGCGACCGGACGGCGCACCTGCTGCTCGCGCTGCGGACCGATGAGACGGGGTTTGCGACCGTGGCCAACCTGGCCTTCTCCGGTGCGCGATGGCGGCTGCGCCGGCGCTTAGCCGAGGACGCGCGCGAGGCGCTCGACGCCGCGGCGAGGATTGACCCGGCGAGCTGACGGGGCCGCGCGGCACATCCCCCCACTCGAAGTTTGGCCCCAGGGCCAATGTGCGCCGATTCGCAAATACCGATTATCTTGGCCATGACCCGCCCCATCACAGCCTCGAAGGTCCTGCTGGTCGCGGATAGGCGAGCGCCGAGCCAGAGCCGCCAGACCGTTCCGGTCCGCCGCTACCGGTTGGCCCGGCTCCGGTTCGACTCGCGGCCGGCCGGCTCCGAGTCCCGCTTCGACTACCTCAAGCGCGTCTACGACTGACTCCGAAGGGCTCTTAGCTAGTCCTTCAACGAGACGTTGCGTCGCGAGAGTACGCTTAAGGCATGCAATCTCAAGTCGAGGCTCATCGTTCGCGTACCCCGGCGGTCGTCCGCAAGGCGGCAGCGGGCCTGGTGCTCCTGGTCGTTGCGGTGCTGGCCCTGAAGATCATCATCGGCTTCGTGACCGCGATCTTCTGGACCGTCGTCGTGATCGCCGCCGTGCTGGCCGTCATCTGGGCGGTCAAGACGCTCGTCTGGTGAGGCCAGGCCCATGTCCAACATGGGCCTGGTCGTCATCCTGTTCTTTTTCGGCCTGGCCGGCGGGATCGTCGGGCGGATCAAGGGCAGTTCCTTCGTCCTCTGGTTCCTGATCTCGGCGTGCGTGCCGTTCTTCGGGCTGCTGGCCGCGGTCTTCTCGCGCTGGGAGAACCGGGAGCTCCGGCGCCAATGCCCTGGCTGTGGACGGGTCCTAAAGCTCCAAGACACGCTCTGCACCAAGTGCGGCACCGAACTCGAGTTTCCTGATGTTGCGATCGCCTCGGAGGCGAGTATTCGCGAGCGCCTTGCCGCCTCTCCGCGCGCCGGCTGAGGGGCGGGCGGGGAGGGCCGAGCGGGCCTCAAAAGCGCTGTTACACTCGGCTTCCGCCCAGCGCGGATGGGCCCGCGGGTGATCAGATCCCACCCCCGTTAAACAGGAGGCAATGCGCATGCGTGCAGTCGACGCCCTGATGGAATGCCTGAAGGCGGAAGGCGTCGATGTCGTATTCGGTCTCCCCGGCGGCGCGAACCTCCCCACCTACGACGCGTTCGTCGACGCCGGCATC
>Ga0335072_10002084_pt1 | contig 31560 bp, 23 predicted proteins | sample Lox_Sample_21_FD_206725 | JGI IMG/M metagenome (GOLD analysis project Ga0335072, IMG submission 206725) | Soil microbial communities from Loxahatchee National Wildlife Refuge, Florida, United States - Lox_Sample_2.1 | ecosystem: Environmental > Terrestrial > Soil > Wetlands | place: USA...
TTTACCCCGCGCCAACCGGATCAGGCTTCGCCAACAATTTCGTCTGGACGCCAAAAGAGCCCGAAACCACCAACACGTACGACATAAGGATCGATCAGATCTTCAACGCCAGCAACACGCTCTTTGGAGTTTATGATCGCAGCCTTATCTCCGAAGATGTCCCCTCAAGCCTGCCGAACCTCGCCGTCGGCGAAACCGGAGGCCGGAATGACAGCTTCCCGGCGTATGCGTTTGCTGTCGGCTATACGCATGTTTTCACGCCCACGCTCACCAATGAGATGCACGTCGGCATGGTCCACGCGGACAAGCTTCAAAGGTCTGTTTTTGGAAACACGTTTGGTATCCCTGCGCAATTTGGAATCCAGGGCATCCCCCAGGTGGCCAATAACGGCGGACTTCCTCCCATCACCTTTGCGTCTTCCTCGGGTGGTAACTACTTAACGCATATCGGTGTCGGCAATTACACCCCGACTCTGCAATATGTGTGGAGCGTTGAAGGCGCGGACAGCGTCACCAAGGTCTATCGCGACCACACCTTCAAGATGGGAGTCCAGGTCGACGATCTTGAAGGCAATATCTCCCAGCCGCCGCAGGGACGCGGCGACCTGAACTTCAACGGGCAGTACACCGACATTCCCAATAAGGCCAGCAATTTCACGGGAGTTGCCGACATGCTGCTGGTTCCCATGCCGTCTACCGTCGGCGGTCCGGACTACGTCGGAGGCATGAGCAGCTTCTCCGGCTCCAATATCGCCGCGACCGACGATCATCGCTGGTACACAGGAGCATATTTTCAGGATGACTGGAAGATCACTCCGGACCTCACCCTGAACCTTGGCCTGCGCTGGGACTACTTCACGCCTTACGCCGAAATCAACGGCAGACAGGCCAACTTTGTCGCGGCCGGGGGCAACGGCGACACCGGCATCTACTACATGCCCAACAAAGGTTGTGCGGTCGCGCGGTCTTCTTCCTTCAATGCGCTATTGGCCAGCAGCAATATCACACTCGACTGCGTTTCCGGGCTCACTTTAGGACAGGCTCAGAAGGCGAATTTCGCTCCCAGGCTGGGATTTGCCTACCGTGCCATGCCCAGGCTGGTCGTCCGCGGCGGATATGGAATAACCTATGGAGCCCTGGGCAACCTCGGCTACGGCGGAACTCTGGGCACGAATTATCCCTTTGTCTATACCTCCACCTTCCCCAGCCCCAACTCCTACGAGCCCTTCTATCCGAATCCCCAGGCACCGTCGAACCCACCGGGAGCGGCGACCATGGAGACCGCATTTACCACCATCAACCTCAGTGACCCGACCATCAACAGCGGCCAGGGGCTCAACCTGTACGGACGTCAGTACAATTTCCAGACCCCCTACGTTCAGATGGTGAACCTCACGGTGCAGGATCAGTTCACCAACCATGACTCCATTCAGGTCGGCTATGTCGGCACCCTGGGCCGGCACCTCGACAACCTCGGCTACAACAATTCTCCGACCGAGATTCTTCCACCCAGCGTCAACCCGCAAACCTATATTCCGTTTCCCAGCTTCGCCCGCAATGCAACCTACGAAACCACGAATGCCTCCAGCAGCTACAACTCTTTGCAGACAACCTATGAGCACCAGCTCAGCACTGGTTTGTCGGTGCTGGCAAACTACACCTACAGCAAATGCTTGAGTGATCAGCACACCCAGGCGTCACAGAATCAGCAATACCGCGCCCAGTGGCTCCCGGGATTTGGCATCAACCGGGACTATGGACCCTGCGACACAGACGCAACCAATCTGGTTCATATCTCAGGCTCCTATCAACTGCCTTTCGGCCGCGGTCGCCAATATATGAGCGATGCAAACAAGGCAACGGATGCGGTTCTGGGAGGATGGGCCGTGAACGCTATCTATACCCACCAGAGTGGCCAGCCGTTTACCGTCACCTGCCCGGTTGCGACTTCGGAGTTCGGCTGCTTTGCCGACACTGTTCCGGGCGTGAATCTCTACGCCGGACCGCACAACAAAACGCAATGGCTGAACCCCGCTGCGTTTGCTCAGCCGCCGATAGCCACATCGATCGGCGAGACGGACTACGCCGTTCTTGGCGGAGGAGCCCAGCAGGCGCGCGGGCCGAGCTTCAACAACCTGGATTCTTCCCTCTTCAAAAATTTTAACTTCACTGAGTCCATCTACCTTCAGTTCCGGGCGGAGGCGTACAACACCTTCAATACGCCCCAGTTTGCGCAGCCCACACAATTGAACTTCACGACTGCGAACTTCAGCGAAATTACAGCGACCAGAAATCCTTCAGAGGATTTCCGCCGGCTGCAGCTCGCGCTGAAGCTGTACTTTTAGTCGCTAGCTGTTTTGAGTTTGCATCAATGCGCGTGGGGTACAACCGCCCGGTTGGCCCCACGCTTTTTTGGAACGACCCCGATAATTAAGGAAGAGGCTGGTATCAATGTTGAAAACCCGGGCACGATCCCGCGAAACGCTTTCCCTCCTTTGCATCCTTCTCGCTCTGTTCCCGCTTTCCTCAATGGCTCAAACAAGTCCTCAAACGAGTCAGGGCGCCGCATCTCCTGCGAACGTTGTGCTCCATGGAGAAGTGAAAGGCTCGCAAAACCACAGCTACTTTGAGGTGCCTTTTCACGTGCCCGGCGGAATGCAGCGCGTCACGCTGACCTTCCACTACACAGGGAAAGAGCAGCATACGGCGCTCGATCTCGGCCTGGAGGACCCGGCGCAGCTCCGCTGCTGGAGCGGCGGAAACAAATCCGTGCTTACCATCAGCATTGCTGATGCCACGCCGTCCTGCTTGCCGGGCCTCATCCCTGCGGGCACATGGAAGGTGCTGATCGGGGTTCCGAATATTCGCTCCGGCGTGATCTCGCATTACACGGCAGAGGTGTACTTCACGCGCACCGGCCTGGTCGCGGACGAACCGGCGGTTCTGCGCGCTCCGTTGCGCATGGGCCCGGCCTGGTATCGCGGCGATCTGCACATGCATACGGCGCACAGTGACGGACAATGTCCCAGCCAGACCGGCCAGAAGGTCCCGTGCCCGGTGTTTCTTACTGTGGAGGCGGCGGCGCGGCGCGGCCTGGACTTCATCGCGATCACCGACCACAACGCAACCTCTCAGTATGACGTGATGCGCGAGCTGCAACCTTATTTCGACAAGGTTTTGCTGATCCCGGGACGCGAAATCACCACCTTTCAGGGGCATCTGAATTTTCTGGGCACGACTGCATATGTCGATTTCCGCCTGGGCAGCAAGAGCGTGCCCGATATGAACACACTCCTGCAAAACGCGGACCGGCTCGGCGCATTGGTTTCGATTAATCACCCCGACGCGCCGAGTGGCGAGATCTGTATGGGCTGCGGATGGACGCCTGCGTCTCCCGTGAACATGCACCTGCTCGCCGCCGTGGAGGCAATCAATGGTGGCAGTGAGATGCATGGCTTCAACGGCGTCCCCTTCTGGAACAAGCAGCTCGACAACGGCTACCGGCTCACAGGGATCGGCGGCAGCGACAATCACAACGCGTCCAGTCCGCCGGACGAGCCAAGCTCGGTCGGCAGCCCGACCACGGTTGTGTATGCCACCGAACTGTCGACGCCGGCGCTTCTTGCCGCAATTCGCGCCGGCCACGTGTTCATCGACCTCACCGCATCGCATGACCGGATGCTGACCATGCAGGCGACCGCGTCTGGAAGGACAGTAAATATGGGGGACCTGCTCGATGCTCCGAAGGGAACGGCCGTGGATTTTGAAGTGAGCGAAGTCGGTGCCGGCGAGGGAACGGTTGTGCTGCTTGAAGATGGGCGGGTGATGAGTGCGCTCTCGAAGGCGAGCGCCTCGGGTTCCGGTGAGACCTTTCATCTGACGTGGACGGCGGATGGCGATCGCCACTGGTTCAGGCCGCAGGTCGTCGGGCCCGATGGCAAGCTCTGGCTGCTCGGCAACCCCGTGTACGTTGATTGGAATAAGCTCGCAGCGCCTGCCGTAGCGCGATGATGCGGCGAGTGCGCCTACATTGCTACTGATCGATACCAGACCCTGGCTGCCTGTCTTCGCAAGTTAAGAAAATAGAAGGAATCGCGGGTTGCGCAATTTTGAACTCGGATGGTCCAATTGTGAAATCGTAAAACAAGGCAGCAACGTGACAGCAGACCAAAATAAATCTCTACAGGATGAATTGAAGCTCGAGGCGGCCCGCCGGGCCCTGGATTTGGTGAAGCCCGGCATGACTGTTGGTCTTGGCTCGGGCTCCACGGCCACGCTTTGGATCAGGCTTGTGGGAGAGCAGGTTCGCGATCATGGCCTCAACATCCGCGCGATCGCAAGTTCTCCGGATAGCGAAGCCCTGGGTCGCAGCTACGGCATCCCGTTTGTGACCTTCGAGGAGTACGCACGGCTGGACCTCACGGTGGATGGCGCGGACGAAATTGCGCCCGGACTCGCGCTCATCAAGGGAGGCGGAGGCAAGCTCCTGCGGGAAAAAATAGTCGCCAGTGCGTCGGAGCGTTTCGTCATCATCGCCGACGAGTCCAAAATAGTCGACATTCTGGGAAATGCCCCGCTGCCCGTCGAAGTAATTCCAATGGCGGTCCCGCTTGTAGGTCCCGTGCTGCGCAAACTCGGATTTCGTACAGTCGCCGCTCGCACGCATCCGGACGGCTCTCGCTATGTCACCGACCAGGGCAATCTGCTCCTCGACTGTTCGGGCATGCGGATAGAGAACCCGCAAAGCATTGCGGACGAGTTGGATCACGTCGTCGGCGTTGTCGAGCATGGTCTTTTTCTGGGGATGGCCGATCTGGCCATCATCGCCTGCCAATCCCAGATCATTGAGCGCACTCGATAGCATTCGTCGTTTGATCGATACCCTCGGAAGCAATCCCCGAAGGTGACACAGATCTCTTCACGCACAACAGCGGCCGAGTTGGACGTGGTGAACGCCGTCAATGGCAAACCGTTGGTGCATTGTTCCGGAGCCGCGACCGGACACCGCGCCTGCGGCAGCTTCTCGATAAGTGATATCTATAGTCTTCATGAAGCCGCCTTGCGATGAAGCCGTAATCCGCTCGGGAGATGACGGAACCCCGTGCGCGGCAAAGGCGAGAGCCTGGATACTCGCTGCGACCATTATCGGTTCCAGCATGGCCTTCATCGACGGCACGGTCGTCAATGTCGCGTTGCCCGCGCTCCAGGCCGCCTTTCATGCAACCGTAGCCAATGTGCAATGGGTTATCGAGTCCTATGGGCTCATCCTGGGAGCGTTGATTCTCGTTGGCGGCTCGCTCGGCGATCGGTTCGGCCGGCGGCTGATATTCCTCATCGGCGTGGTGATATTCGCCTCCGCTTCCGCGTGTTGCGGTTTGGCCTTGAGCATCCATCAGTTGATCCTTGCCAGAAGCATTCAGGGTGTGGGAGCGGCGCTTCTCGTGCCCGGCAGCCTCGCCATCATCAGTACGTCCTTCGACGAGAAAACCCGTGGGCGGGCCATCGGCACGTGGTCCGGCTTCACGGCCATTACCACCGCCGTAGGGCCCGTGCTCGGCGGTTGGCTCATTCAGCATGCTTCCTGGCGCTGGGTATTCTTCATCAATCTCCCGCTTGCCGCGGCGGTCATCCTGCTTTCGCTTTGGCGCATTCCCGAAAGCCGCAGCGCGGATGCCGGCCGTATCGATTGGCTCGGAGCCTCGGCCGTCACTCTCGGATTAGCTGGTCTGGTCTACGGGTTGATCGAATCGCCGGAGAGGGGATGGGGCCAGCCGCTGGTGCTCGCCGGTTTGATCGTAGGCTGCGCCTGTCTGATCGTCTTCCTCTTCGTCGAAGCGAACGTGAAGTCGCCGATGGTTCCGCTCGGGCTCTTTGCTTCTCCCGCTTTTAGCGGAACCAATTTGCTTACCCTCTTCCTCTACGGCGCCATCGGAATGTTCTTCTTCCTCTTTCCCTTGAATCTGATCCAGGTTCAGGGATATTCCGCAACCGCCACGGGTGCCGCAATGTTGCCGCTTATTCTTCTCATCTTCGTTCTTTCCCGCTGGTCGGGAGGCCTCGTTGCAAGCTACGGGGCAAGGCTGCCGTTGATCATCGGCCCGCTCGTCGTTGCGTTGGGATTTATTCTCTTCGCTGTGCCTTCGACAGGCGGGAGCTACTGGAAGTCGTATTTTCTCGCCGTCATTGTTCTCGGCTTTGGAATGGCGATTACCGTCGCTCCGCTCACCACGGTCGTCATGGACTCCGTAGGTCAGGACCGTGTCGGCACTGCCTCTGGAGTCAACAATGCGGTGGCGCGCGTCGCCAGCGTCCTCGCTATCGCCGTCCTGGGCATCGTAATGGTGAAAGCCTTCGGATCGCACCTCAATCGCAGCCTGACTCGCCTTTCGTTGCCGCCCGGCGTTCTCGCGGCGCTGCATTCGGGTGAAATCAGGCTCGCCGGATTGACGGTGCCTGCAGGCCTCAGCCCCGCGCTGAAAGCAGCCGTCACCGCAATGATTGCAGAAGCATTTGTATTCGCCTTCCGAATCGTAATATTGATCTGCGCAGCCCTGTCCGTCGCAAGCTCCGCGGTCGCGTGGCTTATGATTCCGAATGGCGCATCCGATCGTTCACCGGCTCGCTCCGGGCAATGATCGCCTCAAACCCCGTCGAATACGTTTCCTCACCATGATCCCTGTTTACCGCCGGACCACCACACCAGCCCCATCGTGGTCGTGTTTTGGTCGCCCGACAGCACTGAGGTCTGATTCGTCAGGAAGTAAGGACGATTGCTCCAGTCGCGGCGATATTCAAGGAACGCCTCAAACCCGTCGCCGAATTTGTACTGATAGGTGCCCGTCACTTCCTTCAGCGCCTGCGTCTCATTGCTGAACAGGCCGCCGCGGTCGGAAAGATATTCGCTGCGGCCGGCCACCGCGATGCGCGGAGTAAACTGCCACAGCGCATACGCAACTCCGCCATCTACATGCGACGGCGCCGACGACTCTCCGGGAGCGGCATTGGCCCATTCGCGCTCGATCACGTAATCCCCCTCGCCGGCCAGCGTCAGCTTCGGCATCGCCTGCCACGTCGCGTACGTGTCGAAGATATGCAGCTTGCCGTTTGGCGCGGGGTTGATCGGGGTCGCGCACAGGCCCGGCTGCATGGGAGCCGTACACGATGTCGAAGGCGTCGTGTCCGGATGATCCTGGCCGAAGTAATAATTCACCGTCCAGCTCACCGTCTTCGCGGGCGCTAATTGCACGCTGAACAGCTGATCCTTGAAAGCGTTTTCGTCCTCTGTCTGTTGCGTGCCGTTCACCACCCAGTAACTCGCCGCGATCTTGTCGTTGAACCTGTAGTTCGTGTTGAACCCCATATGGTAATAGGGGAGATAGTTGAAGAAGTACGAGCGCGAATAGTTCATCTGGTCTTTCGTGTAGTTGCCTTCAATGCCCAGAGAGCTTGCCCATTTTCCGAACTCAACCGTCAGCCCCGAGCCCACCGGAACAACGTAGGTCCCATAGGCCTGGAACACGTTCCGCCACACATCGGGCCGGTTCTCGTTAGCCGGATTCCCCTGCAGTGTGGAGGTCGCCTGCCCGAACTGCAGATCCAGGCGTGCGCCATAGCGGCGTCCCGCGGAGACGTCCGGCTGAAGGTCAAAAATCACAGCGGCTTGATTCAGGTTGAACGAGTTGCTCGTCACATCGTAGGCGCGCAGCAGATTCACGCCGCCGACAGGGTCGTTGAAGTTGTACTCGTAATAGCCGTCAATGGTGTAATTGAGCGTGGCTCCGCCCGGCAGCGTCGGGTGCAGCGGCGAGGGAGTCTGGGCCGGAATCTCAGGAGTCGCGCTGCTCGCGGCAACCTGTTCCGTCGAAGAAGACTCGCCTCCCGAGGGTTTCAGCTCCATCGTGGCAGAAACCAGCGCGGCCGCCGTCTTCGTGCCGTCGCTGGCCGGAACCGCGCAGGAGACCGGCGCTTCCGATCGCTCTTTTTCCAGCACGGCCACGCGCGCTTCGAGCGACAGCACCGTTTCTCTGAGCTGTTCGAGATCGCTGTTGGGGTTGCTGGTCTGTGCTTGTCCCGGAATTGCAAGGGTCGACAGGAGGATGGACGCAAGCATCCACCGCACACAAGAAGGGAAGTGAAATTTGCACATGAGTTCCTACCCGTTGTTGCCTCTCTCAGTAGAGCGCGAAGCTGCTAAAGCCGTCATAAGAAATCCGTAAAAAAAGCATAAGGACCGTGCGCCCACCCACTGCGCTTGACAGCCTAAGCAGTCGGCTCCTATAGTTCGGGGTGATTTTTGTAATCCGTTACATTTAGTAAAACAAAACACGCGAGGGAAGTGATGAAATTTGGGCGGGCGTTTCTGCTGGCTGCGGCTGCCGGCATAGTCTTTTCTGGCGGTAGTCTTTTTGCTCAGGTTGAAATTACGCAGCAGAACAGTGGCGTAACCGTCAGGACCGCAACCGACACGCTGCGCCTCACCGTATGCAGCCCCACTTCTATCCACGTCGTTGCCAGCCCTGACGGCAACGCTGCGGACGCGACGCCCAGGCAGCCCTGGCTTATCCAAAGCTGTAAACCAGCCAAATTCTCCCTCACCATTCCGCCCGCGCCCGCCGGGCAATCGGAAAACCAGAGCCTCTGGAACCCGGCCGTAGCCACCATCGATACCGGAGCCCTCAAGGTCCGCATCACGCTCGCGTGGGGCAATCTCGAATTTGAGGACGAGCAGGGAAGTCCGCTCTTGCAGGAGTTTCAGGATGCGCCCCGGCGCTATATGAAAACGGTGGTCAACGGCGAACAGCTCTACAACGTCAAGGATCAGTTCTACCCGGCCGTTCAGGAAGCCCTCTACGGCCTCGGCCAGCATCAGAGCGGCGTCTTCAACTATCGCGGAACCACGGTCGAGCTCGGCCAGGCCAATACCGACGTGGCCATCCCGCTCATGCTCTCGACCAGGGGCTATGGAATCTTCTGGAACACCGCCGCGCTCTCCTGGTTTGACAATCGCTTTCCCTCCGAGATGCGCTTCAGCTCGAACGCCTCCCACGCCATTGACTACTACTTTATCTACGGTCCCGAGTTCGATCAGATCATCCATCAGTATCGCGACATGACAGGCCACGCGCCCATGTATGGCGAGTGGGCCTACGGCTTCTGGCAATCCAAGGACCGGTACAAATCCAGCGACGAACTGCTGCAGATCGCCGGAGAATATCGCGGCGCGCACGTCCCGCTCGACAACATCGTGCAGGACTGGTACTGGTGGGTTCATCAGGGCGATCCCGACTTCCGCGCAGACGCCTATCCCGACGTCCCCGCCACACTCCAGAAACTCCACGACGAGCACTTCCACGCCATGATCTCCGTCTGGGCCACCTTCAATCCGCAATCGAAAAACTTCCAGCAGATGAAGCAGCTCGGCTTCATGGTGCCCGGAACCACGACCTACGACGCCACCAATCCCGCCGCCGGCGATTTCTACTGGAACCATCTTGTCGGCAAACTCTTCGCGCAGGGCTGGGACGCCTTCTGGCTCGACAGCTCTGAGCCGGAGATCGCCTACCTCCACGGCGGCGAGAGCGACGCCGAGCTCTACGACAAGCAGCTTCACATCGGCAACGGCGCGCTTTACACCAATATCTTTCCGCTCATGCACACCGGCAACGTCTACACTCATTGGCGCGACACGACAAATCAAAAGCGTGTCTTCATTCTTACCCGCTCCGGCTTTGCCGGCGATCAGCGCTACGCCGCCACTACTTGGTCGGGCGATGTTTACAGCACCTTCCAGTCCTTCTCGCGTCAAATTCCCGCCGGACTCAACTTCGCGCTCTCCGGAATGCCTTACTGGACCACCGACATCGCGGGCTACGGGCCGCCCTATGCCCGCGACACCCGCGACCCCGCGTATCAGGAGCTGTACACACGCTGGTTCCAGTTCGGCGTCTTCTGCCCCATCTTCCGCACGCACGGTCACCGCGCCAACAATGAAAATGAGCTGTTCAGCTACGGTCCGGTCGCGCCCATCCTTATCCGCTACGACAAGCTTCGTTACCGGCTGCTGCCGTACATCTACTCGCTTGCCTGGAAGGTCACCAGCGACGACTCGACCATCATGCGTCCGCTGGTCATGGACTGGCGCGCCGATGAAAAAGTCTGGAACATCGGCGACGAGTTCATGTTCGGCCCCGCGATTCTTGTAAACCCCGTCACCCTGCAGGGAGCCACCGAGCGCTATGTCTACCTGCCTCCCGCCGCGAAGTGGTACGACTTCTGGACCGGAAAATCCATGCCCGGCGATCAGCGCTTCGACGCGCCCGCGCCGCTCGACCGCATTCCGCTCTATGTGAAAGCAGGATCGATCGTCCCCATGGGGCCGGAGATCGAGTATGCCGGCGAGAAACCGGATGCGCCCATCGAGCTGCGGATGTATTCCGGAGCCGACGGGCACTTCGACCTCTATGAAGACCAGGGAGACACCTACAATTATGAGAAGGGAGAACGCGCCGTTATTCCCATCGACTGGAACGACACCACGCACACCCTCGCCATCGGCGCGCGCTCCGGCAGCTATCCCGGCATGCCCGTCCAACGCACGTTCAATATCATTTTCGTCAGGGAAAACCACGGAGCCGGCGGCGCAATCACGCCCGAGCCGGATCGCAGCGTCGTCTACACCGGAGCCGCTGTTTCCATCCACGAATAGAGTCGACGGATAGGGTGACCAGTATGCGGATGGAAGAAATCGCCCGGATGGCCAAGGTGTCGATCGCTACCGTCTCGCGCGTCATGCATGATTCCCCCCTGGTCAGCAAGCGAACCGCGAATCGAGTCCGCAGTGTGATGGAGAAGGCACGATACTTTCCCAACAACACCGCCACCAGTCTCAAGTCCGGTATCAGCCACATCTATGGACTCATCATTCCCGATATCACAAATCCTTTTTTCCCCGAGCTTGTGAAAGCGTTCGAGTCCATCGCCGTCAACAAAAACAAGGAAATCTTACTTGCCAATTCCGATTTCCACCCTGATGGTATGCGCCTCTCCATTCGCAGAATGCTCACCCGGCAGGTGGAGGGAATCGCTCTGCTGGTTTCGGAAGTCTCTGCGGAAACGGCCGAATCCCTGAGGAAGAACCGGATCCCCGTGGTCACGTTCGACCGCAGGCAGACAGGTCGCGGTATGAGCGACGTCGAAATTGACAACTGGCCGGGACTCGATCAGGCCATCGCGCACCTCAAGCGCCTGCGCCATACCCGGATCGCCTATATCGGGGGTACTCCCGGCGAGCCCGTGACCGACCATCGTTTTCGGGCATTCGTTCGTGCTCTCAAAAAGCACGATCTGGTGTTTTACCAGGAGTTTTTCCGAACAGGGGACTGGCGCATTCATGGGGGCGAAGCCGCTATGGCCGACCTCTTGTCGCGCCAACACCTGCCCACTGCCATCTTCGGCGTCAATGATCTCACCGCGATCGGCGCCATGCGGATCATTCGCGAGAACGGATATTCCGTCCCGGAAGACTTTTCTGTGATGGGCTTCGATGACATCGACTTCACCCAGCTCTTCGTTCCCACGATCACCACAGTGGAACTCTCTCGCCAGGAACTGGCACGCACGTTCTTTCAGGCTCTGGAGCATTTCGATCGACACGCGGACAAGCCGGGAAAACAATATGCGGTAAAAACGCATCTCGTGGTCCGCCAATCGACCGGCCGCGCCAGAAAGCAATTGAAAATTCGCCTCGGCGTCGCAAAGCGCGGCCTGTCATAGAGCCAGGGCCGGATCATGGAACTTCCGCCCCGCGCTAGTAACCATCCCGCCGTTTCTCAGTCTCATAGTCAGCCGATAATGAAGACGTCTGCCATGCGCCATCGCCCGATCTCCGCTCTTCTGATCACAGCGTGTCTGCTCAGCCTCGAGCCTCGCTCTTTTGGAGCCTCGCCTTCCTCATCAACTGCCGAACCTGCTCAGGTCGTTCTCGTCGAGCTGTTCACATCTGAAGGATGTTCCAGTTGCCCGCCCGCCGACGACATTCTGCGGCAAATCAATGGCAAGCGAACCTCCGCCGGACAGCTCATCGTCGGGATAAGCGAGCACGTCACCTATTGGAACGACGACGGATGGAAAGATCCATACTCGTCTCCCATCTACACCGAAAGGCAGGACGCCTATGGAAATCGGTTTGGACTCTCCAGTGTCTACACGCCTCAAATGGTGGTCGACGGCGAACGGCAGTTTGTCGGCAATGACTCGCGCGCTCTCATCCAGGCGCTCATTGCGGAGGAGCATCAGGAACAGATCGATCTGCGAATTCTCTCAAGTGTCCCGTCAGAGGGCTTTCTCACGGTTCGCTTTTCCGTAAAACAGGTACAGCCGCGCCATGCCCTTGAAATCATGGCCGTGCTTACCGACGATGCGGACAGCTCCAGTGTCCTCCGGGGAGAGAACAAAGGTCATACCCTGCAGCATGTGTCCGTGGCGCGCGCCATGACGAAGGTCGCGACCATCAACACAGATTCCGAGGAGACGGTTCGAATCCCCGTGCCCTCGTCCATTACAAGCGCTCACGGCGTCGGTCACCATCTCATTTTGTTTGCACAGGGCAAAAACCTGGGTTCCGTTGTCGGTGTAGACACCGTGCCCTTTTAGCCCGGCCTACCAACCCCGTCGATGCCGCTTGGACCGTAATCCAGCGGTGAGAATTTTTTCTTTCGCCGTGAAACGCGTTGCCGCTCCTCTGCACTATGGCTCCAGAGAATTTCGCTGGGCCCAGGGTCGCCTTCCGCGCGTAAATGCGTGGCTCCATTTTGAAGGATTGAGGCGCAGCTCTTTCAGACGGAGTGTATGAATTCACAATCCTCTGCAAATCCAACCCAGCCACGCGGCCATGGGACGAAAAGACGCCTTCGCGCGTCGGTCCACGGGCGTGCCGCGCTTTCTTCGCCCCGTTCTCCGATGCTATACTTGCGGCCTCTGGGATATGCGGGGACCTCTTTGCAATTTCATTCGTTCGATGCGGGATATATCCAGGGCCTTTGCGCGGGAGACCTTCGCACTCAGGAGCATTTCGTCGGCTATTTCACCGAGCTGCTCCACCTCAAGCTTCGCTCGCGGCTTCAGTCTCCGCAGGCAGTTGAGGATGTGCGCCAGGAGACCTTCGCACGGGTGCTCGCCGTCCTGCGTAAAGAGGGGGCTCTGCGCCAGCCGGAGCGTCTCGGGGCATTCGTAAACACCGTTTGCAATAACGTTCTCTTTGAACACTACCGCTCCTCCACGCGCAATCAATCGCTCGATGAGGAGGATCACCCCGAGCCGGTGGCAACCGGCGTCGATGTCCTCGACGTCGTCCTCTCCAAACAGCTCAAGGCTAAGGTCCACGAGATTCTCTTGGGCATGTCGGACCGCGACCGGTCCCTCCTGAAGGCTGTCTTTCTCGAGGAAAGGGACCGCGACGAAGTCTGCCGCGAGTTTGGCGTGGACTCCGATTATCTGCGGGTTCTCCTCTTTCGCGCCAAACAGAATTTCAAAACCGAATACCTCAAGCGGATGGGCAAAAACGTCCCTGCGAGACTTGCTTGAAACGTTTGAATAAGCTGCGTCACTAGTTCTCAAGGGAGGACACAAAGGCCGGAGCGATGGAACACAGCGAAGCAGTACAACAAATGGCGGCAGAGCGATACCTGCTCGGTGAGCTGTCGCCCGAACTCCGCGATGCCTTCGAGGAGCACTTCTTCGATTGCCCGGAGTGTGCCCTCGATCTTCGCGTCGCAGCCGCATTCGTTCAGGAAGCAAAATCTCAACTCCCGGACTTCAAAGGACCTTCCGCGGCCCGGCCACAGCCCATCCCCATGCCGCAGCGGCGCGACTGGTTCTCCTGGTGGAGACCGGCCATTGCCGTACCCGCGTTTGTCGCTCTGCTGGCTGTCATCGGCTACCAGAATCTGGTCACCATCCGGAGTCTGCGCTCCGCCTCGCAGCAGCCCCGCCTGCTGCCCTGGATCACCCTTCATGCGGAAACCCGCGGCTTCGCCCACATGCCCGTGCTGGCCAACCGCGAGAGCGGCGTCGTTCTGCTCATCGACCTCCCGCAGGACGCGGCCTATTCCTCGTTCGCCTTCGAACTCAACGATCCGCAAGCGCGCCACGTCTGGAGTCAGACCGTCAGCGCCTCGGCCGAAAGCAGCAACGGCGGGCCGCTTTCGCTTCTCATTCCCGCCGCCGGCTTACAGCAAGGCCCCTATACGCTTACCATCTCCGGCATTACGCCCCAGGGCAACCGGACCCAGCTCGACAGGCGAACCCTCGATGTTCACTTCTAACGATATTCACCCAAACGAATAGCGCTGTTTCCATTTCTTGAGAAAAGAAGGTACCAACTGCATGCCTGAACCCACCACGCGAAAGCACTACTACGACGCCAAAGCGCAGGTCCTCGCAGGACACCTGCAACTGCCCCTCCAACAGGAGATCAAACCGCAGGCCTTCGTAAGTCTCCCTGAAGAGGGCGGCTACCTGTCCCAGCGTGCTTGCGATTACCGTCTTGAGGGAATTATTTCTTTCCGCTCCGCCTATACCCAGGTCGCCGGCAATCTTGAGACCAAGCCCGGCCACGGCTGGAGCACCTTGACCACCTCGGTCGTCGAAGACCTGAACGTATTGGATGTGGTCACTGCGGACCGTGTCGTCGCGCAGATTTCCACTGAGCACCCGCTCGTGGGCTACGTGCCGTCGGTCACGTTTCTCGGAACCCGCTTCGAGAACCTGAAAATTGCTGGCCATCCAGTCCGGCTGGATCTGGACGCCAACATCCTCGGGCAGAATCCGCCGAAGGATGCTTCCTACAGCTCCGATCCCGGCTTCGCGCAGCGCGTCGCCGGCCAGTACAAGCGCATCCAGGACCAGCAGAACCTCCCACCGGACATTCTTGAGCGTTACAATCGACTTCCGTCCAGTTCAGAGAACCTGGAGTCCCTCGAATGTTCACTGGTCAACCATGCGGAAGGTTCATTCCCTGGCAAATCGTTTGGCCACGTGATCGACGTTCCTCGCTTCGGCAGGATCTACCTCGCGACCCTGCGCCTGGAGCAGTTCGACTTTATTCCCGGGACGAACATTCCGAAGAGCACCCTGATCACCCTGAACATGATCGAGCTGAAGATGGGCTGCCTCGCGGGCGGGACGGTAACGATCGGAACCGACATCACAAACGGAACTACAAAACCCTAGCGTGGCTCATCCTTTGCTTTGCGCTGCTTGCGCTCTGCATCGGGGATCGTGCGCTTTCCGCAGAGGCGGAATTCAATCGAACAGCGCTCCTTTTTCAGCATGGGGAACTGGCCGCGAGCCAGGAGCAGGCCGCCACGCTGGCCCGGAGGTTCAACTCCTCCAGTCCCGAGTGGGCGGCGAAATTCAAAGTCCTTGAGGCCGAGTCCGCTGCGTGGCGCGGATTAAGCCCGGATGTGCTGCGGACGCTCTCCCCGGAGTTTCCTGGCTCCGTCGATGCGGACGTCCGGATACGCAGGTCCTCTCTTTTAGGCATCGCGTATGTTCACCTGCATCGCTACTCCGATGCTGAGCGGGAGCTCAAGCCGGCCCTGGTCGCATGTTCCGCTATGAATCAGGAAGCTTGCAGCTGGCTGCTGAACGCGCGCGCCAGCTTGGCAGTCGAGCAGGGCCATTACAACGATGCCTTCGGCTTTTATTCACAAAGCCTGTTTCTTGCGCGCAGATTCAACCAGCCCTTTGATGAAGCGGCAGCTCTGTCAGACCTTGGTGGAACCTGTTTGTATCAGGAACGCCTCGATGAGGCCATCGACTGGCTGAACGCCTCCAACCACGTGGCCAATAGGCTCAACGCTCAGGAAATCCTCATGAACAATACCGGCAACCTCGGCTGGGCCTACTATCAGCTCGGCGACAGAGAAAACGCCTTGGCCATGTATAGCGTCGCGGAGCAACAGGCGGTCAGGCTCGGGGATACGGACGACACCATCAACTGGCTCATCACCAGCGGTTATGCCTTTCAGGACTCGCACGACCTCCCGCGCGCCATCGAGTCCTATCATCGCGCCCTTGAACTGTCGAAACAGACGAACAAAACGGAATATATGGTCGACTCGCTGGAGGATCTTGCCCACGCCTCCATCGACGCTGACAGGCTCAACGATGCCGACGCCTATCTACACCAGCTTGCTCCGTATCTGCGCGGAAATCCTAATCGTCTCGACGTGCTCGACGTCATGCTCGCGCAGGGAAGAATCGCAGCCGCCCGCCATCAGGACCAGCAGGCCGAGACGCTCTTCCGCTCCGTCGAAAGCGATCCTGCCGCTCAGATCACCATGCGCTTGAGCGCGGAACACGATCTGGCCACTCTCTTTGTGGCGGAAGACCGCGCCGCAGACGCGCAGAACATGTATCAGACCGCGATCGCAACCTTCGAAGCCGAGCGCTCCCAGCTCAAAAACGAAGACTCGAAGCTCCCCTTTTCTGCGAATGCCACTTCTATCTATGACGATTACATCCGATTCCTCATCGCCCGGGGCGACGCCGACCAGGCGCTCGCTGCCGCCGATCAGAGCCGTGCCCGCACCCTCTCGCAGGGCCTTGGCCTGACCTCAGGCAATCAATCGCTCAAACCGGCTCAGTTCCGCGCCGGCGAAATTGCGCGCAAGACCGGCGCAACGCTTCTCTTCTACTGGCTTGGCGAAAAGCAATCCTGGCTGTGGGCCATCACGCCGCGGAAGACTTCGGTCTTTCCCCTGCCTGCGGAGAGTGAAATTACGCGCAGGGTCGAACGCTATCGCAACGCGTTGCTCGGCCCGCTTGACCCGCTTGCGTCCTCCGATAGCGACGGCTTCGCGCTCTATCGCATCCTTGTCGCCCCGGCTCGGGACCTTCTTTCTCCTGATGCCAAAGTCGTCATCCTCTGCGACGGCCCCCTGAGCGAGCTCAACTTCGAGACCCTTCTGGTCCCCGGCCAGAATCCTCATTACTGGATCGAGGATGCCGACGTGGTCTCAGCGCCCTCCCTTTATATGCTGGCCTCGGCCATGCCCGCTCGTACTGCCGGCACCCGGTTGCTTCTGCTCGGAGATGCGGTTTCTCCCAGTCCCGACTACCCCGAATTGCCGAACGCCGCCACCGAGATGCAGCGCATCCGTCGCCACTTCGCCGCGCAGGAGGAAACCGTTCTCGTGCAGCAGCAGGCCAATCCCCGCGCGTACCTGGCCAGCAAACCCCAGCAGTACGCCTACATTGATTTCGTCGCACACGGAGTCGCCAGTAGCACCGATCCCCTGGATTCGGCCATCATCCTGTCGCGCTCCAATGCCGCAGAGGACTCTTTCAAGCTCTATGCCCGGGAGATCATTCGCCGCCCCATCGATGCCCGCCTCGTCACCATCTCCGCCTGCTATGGCAGCGGCACGCGGTCCTATGCCGGAGAAGGCTTGGTTGGTCTTTCCTGGGCATTCCTGCGCGCCGGCGCGCACAACGTCATCGCCGCTCTCTGGGAGGTCAGCGACGACTCCACGCCCCGCCTCATGGACAGCCTCTATCAAGGTCTCGAGGACGGTCTGCCGCCCAGCGTTGCGCTGCGCCGGGCAAAACTTTCGCTCCTCCACTCGCAAACCAGCTTCCGCCGCCCGTTTTTCTGGGCTCCTTTTCAGATCTATACCGGTCTCTAGCCATCGGCTTGCGGCCCCGCAAAAATTTCCCGGCTCCTGAAACGAATTGCGAAGCCGAAACACTACCCTCCAGAGCGATCCGAATGCAACCATCCCGCTGATACAGGGCGAATGCGGCGGGGAGGTTGCCAGGATGGCTGCCGGCGGCAAACCCACGTCTGGCCTCGAGGTCTTCTCACCGATGGTTGCTCCCGCGACCAGACCCGCGTGAAAAGATTCCCTCGGCGAGCGCCGCAGCAGCCAGGAAGGCCGCCACCGATGCGGCCGTCGACTCTGCCGCTCTCGAAGCCCTGCGAGGGCGGCATGGTCGAATTCCCGCCGGAGGATTTTCGCCGCCATCAACTGCCTCCGCAGCCGCATCGCGAGCAATTATTCTGAGGTCGCCCTTGATTCGTTTCAATCAAGCGGAGACTGGCTGTCACCCCGGCCCGCTGCCGCCGCCGCTTGACGCAGCGTGTCGTTCTGCGTATAACTGCGACGTTAACAGCATTTTCGGAATCTCCGAAAATGCCGCAACAGCTCTTATTTTCAGGGAAGTTCTGCATGCCCGAAGCACGTCAGGAAGGCGCGAAGCGCAAGTCTTTGCGCACGATCGAAGGCAAAAAAGCGCCCTCTGTCAAATCCGCTCCTCATCCCTCGTTCGCGCAGTATCAGAGCGCGGTGCAGCTCATGCAGGAAGGGAAGTATGAGAAGGCCCGTGTTCTGTTTGAAAAGCTCACCCTGAACGGCGCTCCCGAGCTGCTCGAACGCGCCCGCACCTATAAGTCCGTGTGCGAACGCCATGCGCAAAAGACCAGCCTCGCCTTTGCCAATCCCGAAGAGCAGTACGATTACGCCGTCTCCCTGCTGAACACCGGCAACTATGAGGATGCCCGCGACCAGTTCGAGCACCTGCTCAAGAAAAATCTCCTGCCCGACTACGCTCACTACGGTTTGGCCATTCTGAACAGCATTACAGGACAGGCCGAAGAATGTCTCGATCATCTGCACCGGGCGATTGAGCTGAATCCCCAGAATCGCATCCAGGCCCGCAGCGATACCGACTTCATAGATATGGCCGACGATCCGCGCTTTACCGAGCTGCTCTACCCGGAAGCGGTCTGAAGCACGCGCCGTCGCGAACGCATCCCTCCGCGAGTGCATCTATAGACTATTGGTATGGACCTTTCCGCAATTGCGAACGCTCCGGCTGCGCCCTCCGTGGAACGAGGCGGCCTTCGCGTGGTCGCCATCGGTGGAGGCACCGGCCTTTCCACGTTGCTGCGCGGACTCAAGCGCTATGCGCCCTCCGCGACGGCAGCAGGCGCGTCCGTCGATGCGCCCCATCCCATCTGCGATCTCGCCGCCGTGGTTACTGTCACCGATGACGGCGGCTCCAGCGGGCGCCTGCGCAAGAACTTCAATATGCCGCCGCCCGGCGATCTGCGCAACTGCATGGTCGCGCTCTCCGAGGACGAAGGCCTCATGTCGCGCCTCTTCCGCCATCGCTTCCAGTCGGGAGGCGAGCTCGAGGGTCACAACTTCGGCAATTTGTTTGTGGCCGCGCTGACGGAGATGACCGGCGACTTCGGCCACGCCATCAAGCTCGCGGGTGAAGTGCTTGCCATGCGCGGCTGCATCTATCCCGCCACCTACACCAACACGACGCTCGTGGCCCGCATGGCCAGCGGAGCCGTCGTTCGCGGCGAGACCAACATCACCGCCAGCAAGGACCAGATCGTCGAGCTTACCCTGGACCCCGCCGTCGTCGAGCCGCTGCCGGAAACATTGGCCGCCATCGCCGATGCCGATCTCATCACCCTCGGCCCCGGCTCGCTCTACACCAGCCTCATCACCAATCTGCTCGTCCAGGGCATTCCCGAAGCCCTCGCCGCCGCAAAGGGAATCCGCGTCTACATCGCCAACCTCATGACGCAGTCCAACGAAAGCCTGCACCTCACCGCTTCCCAGCACATCGAGCGCATTTACACCCACACCCGCCAGCCCGTGTTTGACTATGCCCTCATCAACACCGCTCCCGTGCCGGACTCGGTCCGCAAGCGCTACGCCGCCGAAGGCGCAGAAGTCATCCAGCCGGATGTTGAGCGCATCAAGGCCATGGGGATTCGCTGCATCACCGGTAACTTTGCCGCCGAAGGCGACGTGCTGCGCCACGAAGCCGGCCGGGTGGCCAAAACCCTGCTCGAAATTGCCTCCCGGTCCGAAGAAAGTTAACTCGGCAAAGACCTCGCGACCCTACTGCTTCGTCAGCTCGAATTGGGTTGTCCTGTTCTGCCGCGTGTCTGTAAAGCTGGCCCTGGCGGTGGTTCCGCTGCTGGCCACCGTCATCTTGAAGATGCCGATCTCCTTGCCGTCGCGCTTATCGGTCTCCACCAGCGTGTTCATGCCCATCATCTTCACAGATACGCTGGTGACCCCGGGATCGCCCTTCATTGGTGCATCCGGACCATTCAGCGTGGCTGTGTACGATTGCCCGGTCGGATTGGTCATGGTGATCTCGTTGCCGCTGACGTTGAACGTCATGGTGGCGGCATTGTCCGACATGCTTTCGATTTTGGTAGTTCGCCAAGCACCGGAGATTGCATTCGATCCCGCCGGGCCCTTGGCTACGCGCGTTGCTTCGCCTTTGCCGGTGACCGGTGGACCGCCGTTGGTGTTGCTGCTGTCGCTGAAAGAGGACATCATCGTGTTTCCATCCGGCGAAACCGTCGAAGTTGACGTTCCCACAACCTTGCCGTCCTTCTTGTCCGTCTCTTTGATCTCGTGGTCATTCACGACCTCAATCGCAATGGTGTCAACATACGGATGCCCACTGATGGGCTGGTCCGTGCCGTCCGCTTTGATTTGGTAAGGCGGAGTGCATGTCTTGCACTCGTACTTGCCGTTCTGCAGCAGGAACACATCCGGCTTCTTGGAAAAATCGACATTGTTCAGGTCGACTTTCCATGTGCCGTCAAAAGCGCTTTGCGCCGCCGCCGCTACAGGCATCAACAGAGCCGCGAGCGCTGTTACGAACAACAGCTTTTTCATCGCAAACCTCCATCGGTTTGAAATTCAGCCGCGAATTATATCTGAATCGGGAAACAGGTGCGCCTTACCCGCTCACTCGCCTGCATCCGGTGTCAATCCGTCTTCTCCAGCACCGCCACTCCATACTTCGGCAGCTCCACCGTCGACACTTGCCCCTCGTCCGTCGCCAGCAGATCCTTCATCGCCGACGGCAACGTCACCTGCTCCGGAGTCGTGTTGTGATTAATCAGAATCAGCACCGTCTTGCCGTGTCCCGTCCGCTCGCACACCTCCACGCCCTCCGGCGTATTCGGGATGATCGGATGAACGCCCGCCTGCTCCAGCCACGACGCCGTAAATTTGCTCATCAGCTCTGGATCGAGCCACGCGCCGATGTACGTAATGCTCCCTTTGCCCACCGCGCGCTCCAGCACTGCGGGCTGCCCATCCAGCCATCCGTTGCTCGCGCCGTAGCGCATCAGCACCTTCGTCTCCGGATTCGTCGCCTCCAGCGTCTCCGCCCACACATCCGCCGTCCCTGCGCCTTCATCCCCGCTCACCGCAACCTCGTAGTCAAGCGCATAAAACTGCGTCACCGACCCGCCCAGCAGATTCACCAGCGGCCCCGGCTGCCGCTCCGGATTCAGCGCATCATACTCGTCCTTCATCCCGCTCCGCGGCCCCAGCACCAGATGCCCGCCCTGCTTCACATACGCAATCAGCCGATCGGCCATCGCCTGCGGCAGTACATTCAGCGCCGGAGCCACCACCACCTTATATCCATCCAGCGGAGCATCCGGCGAAACAATATCCACCGACTGCGACTGATCGCGCAACGGCGTGTAAAACGCCAGCAGCTCCGTCACCGGATCGAACTTCGCGCTGTGCCGCTGGAAATTGATCGCCCACCGGCTGTCGTATGACTGGATAATCGCCACCTGCGCGTGCGGCGAAGTCCCCTCAAGTGCGGCGCCCGTCTTGTTAAACTCCGCGCCTGTCTGCTGCACCTCCGCATACACTGGCGCCGGCTTGCCGTCGATGCCCACCAGAACACCGTGGTACTGCTCCTGTCCGTTTCGATTCGCCCGCCACTGCCAGTACTCCACCGTATCCGCGCCGTGCCCGATGGCCTGCCACGCCATGTCCCGCACCTGCCCTTTCAGCAGCGGCGTATTCGTCGAGCGCCAGTTGACGAACGCCGGCTCCGTCTCCATCACCCAGTAGTTCTTGCGCTTGTAGCCGCGCGTCAGGTCGTGGGCCGCGCCGTTCGCGAAGTAGTCATAGTGGTCGCTGTCGATGTAATCGTCCCACGCCGCAATGTCCAGAACCTTGTGCAGCGTGTACTCATCGAAGCCGTCAAACCAGCCCATCGTGTTCGTCGTAATGAACTGCCGCGGATCGGCATGCGGCCGGATCGCGCTGATCTGGTTCTCCGAATAGCTCACCCACGTATCCGTCACAAAGCGCTTCCAGTCCAGCAGCAGCGCCGGATTCTCATTATCCTCGCGCACCGGAATCTGATCGAAGTCGTTGTAAGTCTGGCTCCAGTACGCCGTCGCCCAGTGGTAATTCAGATTGGCAATCGTTCCATACTTCTGTTTCAGCCATGCGTGGAACTGCGCCTTCGCCTCCGGATCGAACGAGGGGTTGGCATATTCGTTGTCGAGCTGCCATCCCACCACGTCCGGATTGTGGCCGTATCGAATCGCCATCCGCTCCGCGATATCGTGCGCCAGCTCGCGGTATTTTTTGTCGGCAAACGAGAACTGCTGCCGGTTGCCGTGCTCGTCGCGCACGCCGTCTTCTGAAATGCGCAGCGTCTCCGGATATTTCTCTGTAAGCCATGCCGGCGGAGCCGCCGTCGGCGTGCCCAGGACAATCGCAATGTGATGCTTCGCTGCATCCGCAATCGCGTGGTCCAGCCATTCAAAGTTGTACTGGCCCTCGGTTGGCTCCATCGTGCTCCACGCGAACTCGCCCACGCGCGCAACGTGAATGTGCGCGGCTTCCATCCGCGAAAGGTCCGCATCCCATTGCGACTCCGGCCACTGCTCCGGATACCATGCTGCTCCCAGCAGGATCGGGGGCTGATCCGCATAGTTCGTCGCCTGTGCGAATGTAAGCGGTGACAACATCAGCGCGGACATAACCGCAAGTGAAGCAAATCGCATCGTACTCCCTCCAGATCTTCGCGCTATCCGCGAACCAGAACGCCCGCCGAACGATAGGTTACACCTTCCACCGCCGTTTCGATTGCCGGCAGCTCCGGTGTTTCCGTGAAAATCTCAACTGCGCCGCCTGCCAGCACGACCGTGTCCTCAACCTTCGCGCCGCGCAGGCTCGGGTTATACGCAAAAGCCTGCGGAGTTGTGACGCGTTCAGCTCCGTGCGGCCTGATCAGCCAGTCGCGCTCCGCATAGCCGCATGCCCCTCCCTGATGATGCCGTTCGATCTCGTCCGCAGCGCCCGCGGCCGCATACGCGCGCCGCGCCGCCGCGTAGATGTCGCCTGAACCCGCACCCTCTCTTGTCGCGTGCAGCATCTCCGCATGAATGCGCGCCGCTGCTTCAAACGCCGTCGCCAGCTCCGCGGGCAGGGCCCCGAAGTGCACGAAGCGCGTGATTGAAACCACCAGTCCCCAGCGTCGCGCACACAGATTCACCATGCCGTACCGCTGCAGCACGCCCCCGCGCGGCACCGCGTGTTTGTATTTGAAGATCCGCTCGTCCGTCCCCATCAGCAGCACCGTGGGCGAAACCCCGCGCTTCCGCAGCGCCGCCGACACGCGCCCCGCCATCTCCTGCTCCGTCACGCCCGGAGCCAGTCCCTCCAGCACCTCCACCGTCGCCGCAGCCGTCAACCGCGACAGCACCCGCAGCCGCTCGATCTCTCCAGCCAGCAGCGGCGCCTGCAATTCAATCAGGTTGACCGTCTTCGCATTCGGATACACCGTATCTGCGCACAGCGCCGCGCCGCCCGTCAGCTCGCGCACGCGATTGCCCGGCCCTTCATGCCAGGGATAGATCACCGCTTCATAGCCCAGCCCGGCAAACTCCTCGTCCGCCAGCCGCGCCGCCTCATTGTTCGGTGCCAGATAGTACCTGTGCCCATCGCGCGTCAGCAGCAGTGAGCACGCCGCGGTCTCCGATCCCAGGGCAACCCGCGCCTCCACCTGTCCCGCCGTAACCCACGCAATATTTCCGTGCCGGTTCAGCAGCAGCGCTCCGGCGGCATTGCGGTCCAGCAGGTCTTCCACCCGCTTCAGCTTTTGCCCGATCTCAGCGGTAAGCGGCTCGGCATGGCCCGGTTGCATCGTCGCGTTACGTTCAGTCATTCAATTCCGTTCGATGATTCAATTGTTTTCCGCTAAATCGATTCTCAGCGAGGGCTTCACGGCCCGCTCCGCGCAGTTCAGCCGCAGCCTGTAGCCGTGCATCCAATCGGCCGCACGCACAGCCGCGCTGCCAGGATCACCAGAGCGATCCACAACAAATCCGCGCCCAGCAGGTGCAGAATCTGCATGGTGAGCGGAGTCAGCAGCGTGAGGTCGGTAACTCCCAGCCCGAACTGGAGCAGAAGCAGCCCGATCAGCACTGCCGCAAGGCGATGGTTCTCCGGAGTGCGCGTGGCGCGCACGATAATCTCCAGCACAATCAGCCCCGCAATCAGGCTGATCACCGGATGCACCCAGCGTATGTGAACAAGCCAGCTGCCGTGCGCCGAGAAGTCCTGCGCAAACGCCGCGCGCAGGCTCGTCGCCGGATGAAGCGTATCGGCCAGCGCCGCCAGCGAGCCGGTAATGCCGGTGAGGATAATCGCAATAAGCCCGGTCACCGCCAGGCCCGCGCCGCGCATCTCCACGCTGCCGCGCATATAGCCCCGCCGGCGCGAAAGAAAGTGCGCTGTCAGCGCCAGCGCCCCCAGCATCAGCAGAGTATTCGTCAGGTGCAGCGACAGATACACCGCCCGCGCCGGCGACTCGTTTTGCGCCGTCATGCCCAGCAGCACCAGCAGCGCGCCGATCAGCGCTTCATTCAGAATGAAAATCAGTGAGGCCACTGCGGCAGTGCGTGCCAGGTGTCGCTTCACCGTGCCGCGAAATGTCCAGACCACCAGGCCGATCACCGCCAGCAGCGCAATCCCGCTCGTTGCTCGGTGCGCGTACTCAATCATCGTGGTGATCTTCGGATGCTGCTGCACAATCTCGCCGTTGCACAGCGGCCAGTGATCGCCGCAGCCGTTGCCCGAGCCCGTCGCGCGCACCAGCGCCCCGTCCAGAATCACGGCCACGTTGTATGCCAGCACCCCCCACGCATACCACCGCAGCGCTCGCGAAGGAACAGGAGAAGATACTGAAGCCGCCGCGGCGGCAGGAGTGCTGGTACTCAGGTTCATATCTGCCCAAGACTATTCTACGGCTCCCTTGTGCAACTGCACTCTCTTTGAGAAAATCTCTTTCGCGATGAAGAACACAAAAACTCTCAGCCTCCTGCTGGCTTCGGCACTTCTATGCGGAGCCGGTGCGACTGTCTTCGCGCAGGACAACAGCGCGACGCAGGACCTGAAGCACGCCGGGACCGACACCAAAGACGCGGCTAAAGATACGGCGCACGCCACCACGACTGGCACCAAGAAGGCGTACCACGCCACGGCGAGCGGCACGCACAAAGCCTACGACAAAACCAAAGAGGGAACCCGCACCGCCGCGAAGAACACCGAGAAGGGCACAAAGGTGGCCGCAAAAGATACGGAAAAGGGCACGAAAGTAGCCGCAAAAGATACCCAGAAAGCCGCGCACAAGACGACGGAGGACACTAAAAAGGTCTTCAATCCCAACTAGGCGACACGCGCATTCGGGAGGTCCTTTATCCTGACGCCAGCTCCTTGGCCCGTTGCGTCGCCCGCATCACCGCCTTGATCAGCGTCACCCGCAGCCCGCCCTCTTCGAGCTCCAGAATCCCGTCGATGGTGCATCCGGCCGGCGTGGTCACTGCGTCCTTCAGCAGCGCCGGATGATAGCCCGTCTCGAGCACCATCTTGGCTGCGCCGAAGGTCGTCTGCGCGGCCAGCAGCGTGGCAATGTCGCGCGGCAGTCCCACCTTCACGCCCGCCTCGGCCAGCGATTCAAGAATGATGTAGATGAACGCCGGGCCGCTGGCCGAAAGGCCCGTCACCGCATCCATGTGCTTCTCATCCACAATCACCGTGCGCCCCACCGCCTCGAATATGCGCGAGGCAAGCGCCATCTGCGCTTCGCTGACAAACTTCCCGCGGCACAGCGCCGCAATGCCCACGCCCAGCATGGACGGTGTGTTGGGCATGGCGCGGATCACCGGCACGTCGACGCCCGCGGCCTCTTCAATCGCTCCGGTCTTCACCGATGCCGCAAACGAGATCAGCAGCTTCTTCGGCGTAAGCGCGGGCTTGATCTCCGCGATCAGCGCCGGCACCTGAAAGGGCTTCACGCCCAGCAGGATCACATCGGCGCGGCGCACCGCCGCCACATTATCCGTGGATACTTCTACGCCCCACTGCGCGCTGAGCGCCGCGGCGCGCTCTGCGTGCGCCACCGTCGCCAGAAGCTGCCCCGGAGCCAGCATCTGCTGTTTCAAAAAAGCCTGCAGGAGAATCCCGCCCATCTTCCCGGCGCCCAGCACGGCCACGCGCAACTGCGACAAGTCTTGATCTTGAGCAACGGTATTCATCGTAGGTACAGGGTATAGGGGAAAACAGAAAGGGGAAAGGTTGCGCGGGCAGGCGCGGCAGGCTGCTCGCTCGCGATCTGTCCGTCTCCCCTATACCCTTTTTGTTTTCCCCTTTACCCTAGCCCTATGAGAAGTCTCGTCGTTCTCTCGCTTGCCGCCACCATGCTCGCTCCTTCGTTAGCCACGGCGCAGTCTTTTCCCAAATCCGTGCAGAAGTCCGCCGCCGCGCAATCCTCCTATCCCGGCACGGTCAAACAGCCCGCTGCGCCCGTGTCGCTCGCCGACCGACGCACTGCGCTCAACGATCTGTTTGCTGAGATATGGCAGGACCGTCTCGCGCATAATCCCGAATTCGCCTCCAGCATCGGCGACAAGCGCTACGACGCCGACCTCACCGACAACTCCGTGGCCGCATACAACGACGCGATCGACCGCGGCCGCAACTACCTGCTCCGCCTCGGCGCAATCGATACCGCCGGCATGAGCGACCAGGAGGCCTTGAGCAAGGACCTGATGGTGCGCGAGCTGGTCGACCAGCAGGAGGAGGCCCAGTTCAAGCCCTGGGAGATGCCCATGACCCAGTTCGACGGCATCCAGATCGACCTTCCTGAGCTGGTCCCGCAGTTGAGCTTCGACAACGCGAAGGATTACGACGACTATACGGCGCGGCTCAATAAAGTTCCCGTTGCCTTCCAGCAGGTCACTGACAACGCCATGATCGGCATCCAAGATGGCCGCGTGCCGCCGAAGTACATTCTTCAGAAGGTGCTGGTGCAGGTGAACGCCATCGCCAGTCAAAAGCCTGCGGACACGCCGTTTGCGCAGCCCCTGAAGAAATTTCCCGCCGGCATCAGCGCGGCCGATCAAACGCGCATCCGCGCCGAGGTTCTGGACGCGATCCGCACGCAGGTGCTGCCCGCCTATGTCCAGCTGGGCATCTTTCTCACCAGGACCTACATCCCCGCGGGCCGCGCCGATCCCGGCATCTGGGCCATTCCCGATGGCGACAAATACTATGCCTTCCTCGTGCAGCAAAGCACCACCACCGACCTGACGCCCGCGCAGATTCACCAGATCGGCCTCGACGAGGTGAAGCGCGACGAGGCGGAGATGACCGTCATCGCCCACAAGCTCGGCTTTGCCGACCTCGCCGCGCTGCGCGCCTCGCTGGCCACCAACCCCAAACTGCATGCGCAGTCGCCGCAGCAGTTGCTCGATCTCTACCAGCACTACATCGACCAGATGCGGCCCAAACTGCCGGAGCTCTTCACGCACCTGCCCAAAGCTCCGCTCGTCGTCAAGCCCGTCCCAACCTATATGCAGCAGGACCAGACCCAGGCCTACTACGTCGCGGGCACCCCTGACGGCTCGCGTCCCGGCACCGTCTATGTCAACTTTTACAAATTCAACGACCGCCTCACCACCAACGTCGAAGCCATCTCCTACCACGAGGGCATTCCCGGCCATCATCTCCAAATCTCTATCGCGCAGGAGCTGACTGGACTTCCCGCATTCCGTCACTACACCTATTACACGGCCTACACCGAGGGCTGGGCGCTCTACGCCGAGCATCTCGGCAAGGATGTGGGCTTCTATCAGGACCCCTACTCCGACTATGGCCGTCTCGAGGCCGACGAATGGCGCGCCATCCGCCTCGTCGTCGATACCGGCGTCCACTCCATGCACTGGTCGCGTCAGCAGATGCTCGACTACTTCCACGCGCATTCCTCCATGGACGACACCAACATCCAGGCCGAGGTCGACCGCTACATCGCATGGCCCGCGCAGGCCCTCGGTTACAAAATCGGTCAGATGGAAATCCTCAAGCTGCGCGCTCAGGCCCAGCAGGAGCTCGGCCCGAAGTTCGATATCCGCACCTTCGACGACCAGATCGTCGATTCCGGCGCGCTCCCCATGGACATTCTCTCCCGGCGCATCGACGCCTGGATCGCAAAACAGACCGCAACGACGAAGGAAAACAGCCAGTAGGAGCCCGCGAAAAAGAGTCCGCTCTGAATTTTATGGGCCGTCAGAAGCTGCGCAGGAGAAAGTCGCGCGCGCTCGCAAGCACTCTCGCTCGTGCCGCTTGATCTGGCAGGATTCGGGCGATGGCTACTGCCCCGATCATCGTTGAAAAGATCGCAAAGAACGCGCGCTGTCTGTCGCCGGCCCGCCGGCCCGGCATAAAGGGAAGCATTCGGTCCCTGTAGCTCACCAGCTCGGCAACGATTGGGCCTTTCATCCTCTTGTCGACCCGCGCCAGCTCCGGAGCAAGTGCCGTCAGCGGGCACCCGCGCTCAGCGTGATCGCAGTATTCCGGGCTTAGATAGGTCTTCACAATCGCCTTCCACGCCGCCCCCGGTTTCGCCCGTCCTCCGGCGTCAGCCAGGCGGTCGGCCATTTCTCGGAAAGCCTCCTTCAGCGACTCCATAAGCAGCCTGTCCTTGCTTCCGAAATGCTTGTAAAAGCCTCCGTGAGTCAGGCCGGCATCCTGCATAACCGTTGAAATCGCGGCTCCCGCAATGCCTTCGGTGCGAACGCGCCGCGAGGCGTCTTTCACAATCTTTCGATGGACTTCGCTTTTGTGCTCGGGTGGGTATCGCATGGCTCAATTATAGGATGTCGGCAGTCATCTCACGGCGATCCTCATTTGTAGATTTTTTTTTGAACCCATAGGATGATTTACATAATCCTATGCGCAGGAGGCCCAAAATGTCACCAGAAACTCTCTTCCGAATCCATCTCGCTTTAGGGTATGTCGCGTGGCTGCTTTGCTTCAGCGTGTACATTCTGCCCCGGCTCAGGGCGATGAGCCGGTTTGAAGCGCATCGCGCTATCGCGACCCTGCATAGCTTCCGCTTCTTCGGGCTCGTATTTATTCTTCCCGGCGTCGTGGGTTCTCATTTGCCCCCCGGCTTTGCCGCCTTCGCCGCCTACGGCGACTTTGCAACCGGAGTGCTCGCCATGCTGGCGCTTCTCACGGCAAGGGTGCGTCCGCTCTTTTGGTCGTTCGTCGTCGCCTTCAATCTCGTCGGAGCGGCCGACATCCTCATCGACTATTACCACGCCATCCGGACCGGCCTTCCCGCGCTCGCCGGCCAGTTGGGCGCTGCATACGCCATCCCGATCATCTACGTGCCTTTGCTAGTCATCACACACGTCGTTGCTTTCTATTGGCTGGCGCGCCCGCAACACAAAGCCGCTCCGGCTCTCGCCACAACGGCAGCCGCAGCCTGAATCAAATCAGCTGCCCGTAATCAATGGCATTGCCGGTGTCGTCGCGCCGTTGGAGAGTGACACCGCAATTGCCATCGTAGGCATCAGAAATTCTAGATTGAGGCGCGCGGTCCGATCGACCGAAGGACCGCCGCGCTCATTCGATCCACGATCACAGGTCCACCGCGTATACGCTCCTTGGTCTTTGCGCTCCACCGCCCATCACGGTCGACCTGCGAACCTCCGAAGGTCACTCCGGTCTTGCTGTCGGGAGACGCCGCGAGAAGCCGGAGGGCCAGAATGTCTCCCATCCCCAGCGCTTCGAGGGAAAGGTGCGCATCGTGTGAGCTGTCCTTATTCACGACGACAGCGCAGCGCGGTTTGCCGCCTGCGCCCAGGACGTAGGCGGTTACGTTAACGCCCATGGTATCCATGTCGATTGGTAGAATCTCAACGCAGTCGGCGCAGGCCGCGGCAAACGCCAGCATGCCGTAATACGGTGGACCCGCGATGCTCGCGCCTTTGCCGTCGTCTTTGATTGGAGAATATGAACTGACGAAGCCCAGCTGGTTGACGCCCGTTTCGATGTTCACGCCGGAGCAGCCGTACTCGGCGAGCAAAAGCATGTAATCCAGCGTCCACAGAGCTCCCACCATCGTATCGCTTACGCCTGGACGGCCTCCGCCAAAAAAAGAATTGGTTTCACACATCCGCCACGGAATCCCGCTCTGCTGCGAAATGCTGCGAAGGCGTACAAGAGCGTCTTTCAGCCGTGGATCGGGCTCCAGCAGCTGTTCGGCTGTGCCCTGCTTCTGGCCCCCGCGATAATAATGGGTCGTCAGCAGCTGCACATCGCCGTTCGAGTCCTCAGCCGTGCGTGCAACCCATTCAATCGAGCTGGCCGTATCCGGAGCCGCAAACCGGATATGCGGCGATGCCTTCAGAATTGCGGCCCGCCACGCGTCGTACTCCCTGCGGTATTCCTCATAGCTGTAGGGAGGCTTACGGAACGGCCTGGCGCCTCGCCCATAATTTTCCACTTCGTTGCCGAGCTCAAGCGCCAGCAGCCGCGGCCCCAGGGTCTTCGCAACGGCATGCGCTTCCACGACTGCATCTTCAATGCTGCCCTGTGCGAAATTCACGCTCCAGATCGCGCTCCAGCCGATTTTTCTCAGAAATGCGTCGAACTGCTCGATGCAGGCGCGATTGATGACGGTATCTTTTGGTTGTGCTCGCCGCATCCCGTTCGCATCGTAGCGCGTATAGTCCGCCACGATGCCCCCAACCCGCACCACGCCCGCATGTCCCAGCCCCCTCACCAGCTCCACGTAGCGATGATGATCTGCGCTCAGCAGGTTTGGGGTGGCGACCGAAGACATTTCGTAGCCAAGACCCATGAAGTTGGCCGGAACGCGCACCGGCGTGCCGCCGTTCAACCTGGGCGCAAGGGACGGGTAGTTGGCGTACATCATCCCGCGAGTCGAGGAAGCAAGCGCCAGGCCGGCGGAACATTTAGCCGTGTTGCACAGAAATGTGCGACGAGTAAGCATGTTCGACTCTTGATTCCGCGTAACGCGAAGCAGCATGGCTGGACATTTCGTCCCTGGGAACAATGTCCTGATGATATCGAACTCGATCAGCGAATCTTCGCATGGCGATGAAAAGTCGGCGGGCTGCCCCACAACCTCGCCTGAGCTTGCCGACGGATCGCGAACAGATATGCGAGCCACGAACCCTCATGGAATCGGGCTCAGTTGTATTGGCCAAGTTGCTGCTAGTTATAATGCCCCCATGTACACGCCGCAGGCTGGAATCTTCGCTCTCGGAACCTCCTCCCATGCCTACCTGGAGTTTGACATTCTGGACGCGAAAAAGAACTGTCGTCAGTTCGCCTCCACCATCTCCGCCATCCGTGAACCACGCACCACCACCGGAGGCGTGAA